>Ga0137435_1000003_pt1 | contig 186067 bp, 130 predicted proteins | sample EasRivERMGT100_2_FD_104904 | JGI IMG/M metagenome (GOLD analysis project Ga0137435, IMG submission 104904) | Soil microbial communities from meander-bound floodplain in the East River, Colorado, USA - East River MetaG ERMGT100_2 | ecosystem: Environmental > Terrestrial > Soil > Floodplain ... | reverse complement strand
CGTCAGGCCACACGGATCACTCGACAAACGGACCCCCGTGGAGTTCGCCAAGACCTTCACGGCGAGCTCTAACCCGCAGAGACTGGCATCGTGAACTGCGCCAGCGTTGGGGGGAAGGTCACCGCATGAACCGCCTGCTTGTCGCCGCGCTTGCTTGTGCTTCATCCGTCATCGTCAGCCTCCCCGGAATGCCGAGCGCCGTCGCCAATGCAAGCACTGCTGGCAGATGGCACATTTCCTCCCCACTCGGCCCGAACAGCAAGGGGGAGCACGTGGCCGCCTATGACCCGATTGCCAACAGGATGATTATATTCGGTGGCATCATGCCCAGTACTGGCAACGACGAAACCTGGGAACTCTCCTTGAACGGGGAGCCCACCTGGACGTTGCTGGCCCAGACCACCAAGCCCAGCGGCAGATCATCGGCGACGATGGTTTATGACTCGCGAATGCACAGGATGCTCTTGTTCGGTGGGTATGACAGCAATTATCGGAACGATGTCTGGCAGCTCTCTCTGGGGACCACTCCGCAATGGAGTCTGCTGCCGGTCACGGGAACACCGCCCACGAGCAGGCACTGGGCGTCAGGAATCTTCGACCCCATTCGCAACAGAATGGTCATTATTGGGGGATATCGGGGCGGACCGGAATTCAATGACGTGTGGGCCCTCAACCTCGATCCCGCGACCCCGAGCTGGCAGCAGCTCTTTCCGTCGGGCGGGATTCCGACGGTCTATGGCGCCGCAATCGTGTATGACACGGCGAGAGATCGCGCTCTCATTACCGGCAGCAACCTCGGAAGCAACGTAATGGCTTTGGATCTTGGCAATCTTTCGTGGTCCTCTGTCTCCACAGGGTCAACGTCTCCCGGAGCCCAGTACTCGAGCGCGGTCTACGACCCTGACTATGACCGGATGCTGGTGTTCGGCGGCTTACCCGCCTCCAATGTTCTATGGGAGCTGAACCTGTCTGATGCGGCGCCACAGTGGCAGCAGCTGTCGCCCGACGGCCCTACCCCAATCGCAAGGTATACCCACAGTGGGGTGTTGCAGACCGGCGAACACCGGATGATCAACTTTGGCGGTCGTGGACCAACTTCTGAACCCAACCTCAACGAGGTCGTGACTCTTGAATGGCCGACGGTCAACCTGCCTGCGGTCAGCACATTCCAGCCAAAGGGCGGATTACCGGGAGATCCGATAACAATCCTCGGCTTCAACCTCCTGAATGTGACCCAGGTGCTGTTCAACGGAACCGCGGCACCGATCCTCGGCCGGACATTGACGACAATTCAAACGCAGATTCCCAATGGGGCTACTACGGGGCCCGTCGTTGTGACCAACCCCTATGGGTCGGATACGAGCAGTGTGGAGTTCTTCGTGGGACCCGCTCCACAGATCTTTTCTGCCACGCCCGACAGCGGAGGGTTCTTAGCTGAAGTTCATGTCTTCGGCGACGCGTTCACGGGAGTAATGCAGGTGAAGATCGGCCCTGCTGCGTCGAGTTTCACTCTGCTGTCCGATGATGAGCTGATTGCGCTGGTGCAGGTCGGCTCGGCCACAGGAGCGATCCAGGTCGCCAACCCGACGGGCACGGCGACCAGTTCCTTCCTCTTCAAGGTCATTACCCCGCAGATCCATTCAGCGCAGCCCGACAGTGGAGCCCCTGGAGACACGATCGAGATTCACGGTCGGGGGCTCTTTGGGGCCACGTCCGTTGAAGTCGGGGGTGAGTGCACGACCTTCTCGGTTCAATCAGACACATTGATCGCGATGGTGCTGGATACCAGCGTCGTCACGGGACCAATCTCCGTCACGAATCCGGTCGGAACGGGTCTGAGCTCGTTTACTTTCACCGTCCTGAAGAACCCGAGGCCGGTGTTGATCAGAATCAAGGACGTCCCAGCCGATCAGGGTGGGCTGGTCGTCCTCCACTGGCTCAAGAGCTACTACGATCGCGCGGGCTATGACCGAATCACCGGATATCGCGTCTGGCGCCGGTCCATCCTGCCCACAGCGAACGCGGGACTGACAACTCCACTCGCGCTCCAGGAGGCTGGAGAGTTCTGGGAGGCAATCGGCCAGTTCCCGGCTGCATTCCTCCAAGGCTACGCGTTCGCGGCGCCAACTCTCGTTGATTCTACCGAGCTAGCAAGTCCCTACACGGCCTTCGCAGTGCAGGCATTCACGGCGAATGCGTTCGAGTTCTACTTCTCAAATGTCGACAGCGGCTATTCGGTGGACAACCTGGCGCCTGCAGCGCCCCTCGAATTCGTTGCCAACCACAGCGGCCCAAATCGCGTAGTGCTGAGATGGCGTGGTAGTCGAGAGAACGACTTCTCAACGTATGTGCTCCACCGCGGAGCTTCGGCCGATTTCACCCCGGCACCTGAGAACCTCCTGACGTCAACGACTGATACGACGGTCGTCGATGGGGCCCCCCTCTCCGGCATGCGCTTCTACAAAGTGGCGGGGGTCGACGTCCACGGGAACGTCGGAGCCTACTCGTCCGCTTCGCCCGAGCCACCGGTTTCAACGCTGGCTTCCCTTGTTGAAGCTCAGGCCCGCCCGGGGTGGGCGCGCATCGAGTGGCTTTGGAACGGAGATGCTTCCGCCCGGCCCACTCTATTTCGTCGCGAGCCGAGGGGAGATTGGCAGTCTCTCGGTGAGGTGCTTGCGAATCACGAGCGGCGAATCATCGTGGAGGATCATCCGACCAAGTCCGGAGAGCACGGCTACCAACTGCGACTGGGCGATCGCATCGTGGCGGAGGCCTGGGTGAATGTGCCGGGAGCGGAGCTGGCCATCGAATCGCTCGCTCCCAATCCTGCCAGGGGATCGATCACCTTGAGCGCAATCCTTCAAGGTGTGCCGGCGCGGATCGAGGCCTTCGACGTTCGAGGACGAAGAGCCCTCTCACGGGAGATTGGAACTCTGACGGGGCGGCAGCAGATCACGATTCCTGAGGCGGCGCAGCTTCCAGCGGGCGTCTACGTGCTGAGGCTCACGGCCGGCGGACGGTCCCTGACGCGAAGGTTCTTGATCGTCAGGTGATCTTCAGCCGCTAATCAGCCACCCGCGTACTCGTAGAACCCGCGGACGTGAACCAAGAGTCGCGCTCAGTTCAGTCCCGGTGCGTTCTGTTCAGTGTCGCCAGCATTTACCCGCTCCAGCGCGGGTAGGTGCCTCAGGACGCCACGTACTCGTAGAACCCGCGGCCGGTCTTCCGACCGAGATACCCGGCCTTCACCATCTTCCGGAGCAGGGGGCAGGGGCGGTACTTCGAGTCGCCGAAGCCCTCGTGCAGCACTTCCATGATGCTCAGGCAGGTGTCGAGGCCGATGAGATCGGCGAGCGCGAGGGGCCCCATCGGGTGATTCATCCCGAGCTTCATCACCGTATCGATGGCATCGCGCGTCGCCACACCTTCCATCAGCGTGTAACAGGCTTCGTTGATCATCGGCATCAGGATCCGATTGGCGACGAAACCGGGGTAGTCGTGCACCTCGACCGTCGTCTTGCCGAGGCGCTTCGCGAGGTCCTCGGTGATGGCGTAGGTCTCGTTCGAGGTTGCGAGCCCGCGGATGATCTCGACGAGCTGCATCACGGGCACGGGGTTCATGAAGTGCATGCCGATCACGCGGTCGGCGCGCTTCGTCACGGCGCCGATCTCGGTGATCGAGATGCTCGAGGTGTTGCTGGCGAGGATCGTGTTCGCGGGGCAAAGCGCGTCGAGCTGCTCGAAGATCTGCTTCTTGACGCTGAAGTCCTCGGTCACGGCCTCGACCACGAGGTCCGCGTTGCGCGCCGTTTCCAGGCTCACGCCGCCCTGGATGCGCTTCAGGACCTCGCCGGACTGGCTGGTCTCCCAGTTGAGCTTCTTGGCCACGCGCTCCAGGTTTCTGCCGATGTTGCCGAGCGCCTTGTCGAGGAACTCCTGGCGGGTCTCGATGAGGTGCACGTCGAAGCCGTTCGTCGCGAACACCTGTGCGATGCCGTTTCCCATGGTGCCGCCGCCGATCACCGCGACGCGCTTCACCGCCTTCGAGGCTCCTGCCGCTACCGCTTCGGTCGCCGTGCTCATCGCATCCCCCTTACACGCGCTCGACCGCGAGCGCCACGGCGTTGCCGCCACCGAGGCACAGCGTCGCGAGTCCGGTCTTGAGATTGCGCTGCTCGAGCGCGTGGATCAGCGTCACCAGCACGCGCGCGCCCGAGGCGCCGATCGGATGTCCGAGCGCCACCGCGCCGCCGTTCACGTTCACGCGGCTCGGGTCCCAGCCGAGGATCTTGCCGTCGGCCACCGCCTGCGCCGCGAACGCCTCGTTCGCTTCGATCAGGTCGAAGTGCCCGATCTGGACGCCCATCTTCTTCATGAGCTTCTGCACCGCGTCGACCGGTGCGAAGAACAGGTCCTTGGGCTCGCCGCCGCCGGTCGCGTACGCGACCACCCGCGCCAGCGGCCGCGCGCCGCGCTGCTTCACGCGATCGGCGCTCATCAGCACCAGCGCCGCGCCGCCGTCATTGAGACCGGGCGCGTTGCCCGCGGTGATGATGCCACCCTTGTCGCGCGTCACGGGGCCGAGCTTGGCGAGGGTTTCCATCGTCGTGTCGGGACGGATCGACTCGTCCTTCGCGATCACGATCGGGTCGCCCTTCCGCTGCGGAATCGAGACCGCCACCACTTCCTTCGAGAACCGGCAGGCGGTCCACGCCTCGGCGGCCTTCTTGTGGCTCTGCACCGAGAACTCGTCGATCTCCGAGCGCGTGAGCTTGGCCTTCTCGGCCGTGTACTGCGCGAGCTCGATCATGTGGCAGTCGTTGAACGAGCACCACAGCCCGTCGTAGACGACGCCGTCCTTCAGCGTGGCGTCGCCGAGCTTGGTGCCGGTGCGCGCGGAGAACATGTAGTGCGGGGCGGTGCTCATGCTCTCCTGGCCGCCGGCCACGATGCACTCGGCGTCGCCGGCTTTGATCGCCTGCGCACCCAGCATCACCGCCTTGAGACCCGAGCCGCACACCTTGTTGATGGTCACCGCGCCGGCCACGGGGTTGATGCCGGCCTTGATCTGCGCCTGACGCGCCGGGGCCTGGCCCTGGCCACCCTGGACCACGTGGCCCATAAGGACCTCGTCCACGTCGTTGCCGTCGATCCCGGCGCGAACCATCGCCTCCTTGATGGCGACGGCTCCGAGATCGGAGGCCTTGAGCGGCGCGAGGCCGCCGAGGAACTTGCCGATGGGCGTGCGGGCCGCGCCCACGATGAACACATCGGGATACTTCATGGAAAAACCTCTTTGCTGACGTGTAGGGGAAGTCCTCGAGAGGACGTTGAAGGCGAACCTGCGACTTGCGGCCCGAAGTGTACAACGACGCCGGGGCCGGCGACACCTCCCGCCGCTCCGAAGCCTCCAGCGCGCATCGCCCGTCGCCGATAACCTTCCGGGCCGCCGAATCCGCGGTGGCCGGACTCATGAGGCTGCCATGACCCCTCGGGTTCGAATGACCCTCCTCCTTCTCGCACTGACCACGGTGTCGGTGGCGGGATGGTGGATGTTGAAGCGTTCGTCCGCACCGGCCGCACCCCAGGAGCCGCCGGCTCCATCCGTCTCGACTTCGCTCGGTCCCGAGGACAGCGCCGAGAAACCGTTACCCCGACCCGGCCTCGATCGCCGGGTGCTCATCGCCGTGCGCGATCTCGCGCGGCTTGCGGGGAGCACGGGCGATGTCACCGCTACGCCCGCTCGCGATGGCTGGGATGTCACGTGCGACGGCGTCGCGGTGGGCCGCCTCTCCGAGTTCCCCGGGTTCATCGAGATCCGCGAAGTGGTGCGGGGCTGGGCGCGGCAGTCTTTGCCGGCCATGAACCTCACTGCCGGGACGGCGCGATCCACAACCCTCGGACGAATCAACGCGCGGATCACGGCGCTGCGCGCGATGCAGGCGCTCGGGGAGCTGGATCGCGCGTGGACGGGCGGCGAGCACGATCTCCGTCTTGCGCCGCTCGCGGCACGCGCGTATGCGCTGTTGATGGTCGGCGAAGACCGCGTCGGGGCTTCCGACTCCCTCGCCGGTCGCGCGCTCGCCTGGAGCATGCTGGCGGCCGCCAACGACTCGTCGTTTTCGCCGGCCGAGTGCTTGATCGCGAACCAGCTCGGGTACTCCTCCGAGGCGTACGCCATGGCCGCGTCCCTTCCGGAGTCGGATCCGATTCGAGCGTTCGTGCGGCGCGAAGACCTGCTGCTCGCACGTGCCGCGGCGAAGTCGCCGGATCCGACCCCGGATCTGTTCCGTCTGATTCGTGCCGGCCAGAGGAACGACGACGTCGCCTGGGCGGCTCTCTCGGAGCCGCTCCTGAAGCGCGAGCCCTCGCTGACCCTGCCGATTCTCGGGAGCGGACTGATGCTCAGAGGATTCGGGGACTACTGGGTGGCAGGCGTCACCATGCTGATGGCGATTGCAACCGAGCTGGAGGTCGTGGAGAACACGATCAGACTGGCGCCCCATGCCAAGGTCACCCTCGCGAGCTTGATCGCAACGTTCGAGTCGTTGCTCGACCAGATGCCGGCGAGCGCCGACGGACCGATCATCGATCGCGCCGTGATGCGGTCCTACTACCGAACCTGCCTCTATTCGGCGCTCCGCTCGATCGCCGACCACGAGCTGTTCGCACGCGCCTCGATCTCCGATTCGGACGATCTGGCCGCCGCCCTGCGAACGACGCGCGAGGGAGCGGGCGAGGAGTTCGCGCGCTGGTTGCGGAACATCGCCGACTTCGAGGCCGGCCGCCCGGTCGCGGAGCGTCTGGCCGCGGACCTCACGAGCCTCCCCCACTTCGGCGAGCCGCTGCTCGCGACTTCGTTCTTCTCGCTCGCCCGCTCCACCATCAATTCCGGTGGCACGGCCACCGCCGCTGGGCGCGCATTCGTCGAGCGGCTGGACACGCGCCCAAGGAGCCTCGAATCCTATTCCGATGCGATCGTCACTGCGTTCTGGGACCTGGGTGCCACCGAGCGGGTGGACAGCCTGCTCATGCAGCGTATACGTCCCGGAACCACCCAGAGGTCGATCGTCCGCGCCGCCCACTTCGGTCAAGGCGGGTTACTGCTGCAGATCGCGGGGGATTCCACGAACGCACTCGACATGCGCACCTTCGCGCTCGCCCGTCTCGAAGATCGGAACCTGGTGGACAGCACGGCCTATGTCGCCGCCTGTCAGGGACTCATGGCCGCGCACCCGCGCGAGGTCACCGCGGTTCGCCCCTACGCCGAATACCTCGAGTCCCGCGGGCGCTATGCGGAAGGCGCGCGCGTCGTCCTCGGCTGGCTGAAGCGTCCGGATCGCAGCAACGATCCGCTGGACGACGCCTTCGGCCGGGCCCGGGCGGCCCGGCTGTTGCAGTCCGCGGGACGATTGAACGAAGCGCTGGCCGTGATCACTCCGGCAGTCGAGACCTGGCAGTTCGGGGCGATGCAACGGGCGGCCCTGATCCTCGACGATCTCGGTGATCATCGTGCGGCGGATTCGCTCGCCGCGCTGGCGTGGGGCCGCTATCCGCTCACCGACGGGGCACGGCTGCTGGTCATCCGGCTGGCGCTGCGGCGTCAGAACGACTCGCTGGCGTTTCGGGCGTGGTGCCAAGGCGGTGCGATTCTCGACGTGGAAAGCGTGCGCAACGACTTGGTACCCGACTTCCGCGCGCGATTCGAGAAGCGCACCGAGGCTCTGCCCGACTTCATCCGCCGCGGTCTGGCGGCGAACCGGGCCACGGGGATCTCGTTCCGCGCGCTCGCAAACCACCTGCGCAAGGCGGGTGCACCGGAGCTAGCCTTTGCCGTCCAGTCGAGTCTGCCGCCCGACGCTGCCTACATGGCGCTGGATCTTGTGTCTTCGTATCAGGCGCTGCTCGAAGCCCGCGGGCGCGACGCCGCATTGTCGTGGGTGCGGCCGCGGACCGACTCCCTGGGTCCACGTCAATCGGATATGACGGCACTCACGGCCTTCCAGAAACACGCAGACGATCTGCTGTGGGAGCTGCCGTGGCCCGCGATCAGGGGCGAGTCCCTGGAATTCTTCTGGGTGCTGCGGAGCGCGGCTCACATCCGTTCGAGATCCGCGCAGCACGAGTCTCACGAGCGCGAACTCACCCGCCACTACTCGGAGCCTTCGGAGAGCCGCTACCACGCACTCGGCCGCTATCTGATGGGAATGGAAACCGAGAGCCGGATCCTGGCGACCGCGCCCAACGCGCGGGCGTTGAGCGAGACCTACTACTACATCGGCTTCCGGAACCAGGCGGAAGGTCGCATTCGCGACGCTGCCGCGTGGTACGCGCGCTGCGCCGGACTCAATCAGCGCGCCAATGGTGAGGATCATTGGGCCCGCCTGCAGATTCGCGAATGGCAGGCGCTCGAAACGAACCTCGCCCGCATCCCTCGGACCGCCGGGACAAGTCCCATGGCCGCACTGTAGGCTGCGGGCTCCGGGGCCGGGAATCGGCCGGCCCCACGGCACCCCCCGGACCCGGAGCCCGCGCATGATTCTCGAGCGCTTCTACGACGATCCTCTCGCCCAGGCCAGCTTTCTGGTGGGATGTCCCGCGGCTGGCGAGGCGATCGTCATCGATCCCAATCGTGACATCGAGCAGTACGTGCGCGCGGCGGCCAAGGAGAAGGTGCGCATCACCGGCGTCACCGAGACCCACATCCACGCCGACTTCGTCTCCGGCGCCCGTGAGCTCGCCGAGCGCACCGGCGCCCGGCTCTACCTCTCGGACGAAGGCGATGCCGAGTGGAAGTACGGATACGCGAAGCAGCCCAACGTCACGCTGGTGAAGGACGGCGACGTCATCCGCGCCGGCGCGGTGAAGCTCGAAGTCATGAAGACGCCGGGCCACACGCCGGAGCACATCTCGTTCATGCTCACCGACGAAGCCTCCACGACCGAGCCCCTGGGTGCGTTCACCGGCGACTTCGTGTTCGTGGGCGACGTCGGCCGGCCCGACCTGCTCGAGCGCGCGGCGAACATGGCCGGCACCATGGAAAAGGGCGCGCGGGTTCTGTTCTCTTCTCTGTCGCGCTTTCGCGCGCTGCCCGGATACCTGACGCTGTGGCCCGGCCACGGCGCCGGGTCCGCCTGCGGCAAGTCACTCGGTTCGCTGCCCTCGACCACGCTCGAATACGAGAAGTTCGCGAACTGGGGCTTGAAGACCACCATCGAGAGCGCCTTCGTCACCGAGGTGCTCGCCGGTCAGCCCGAGCCGCCCGTCTACTTCAAGGAGATGAAGCGCATCAACCGCGACGGCCCGCCGATCCTCGGCGGTTTCCGCGAGCCCCCGCGGCTGCCGGCGGATTCCCTCCTGACGGTGCTCGACCGCGGCGGCGTGGTGGTGGACCTGCGTCCGTCGCGCGCCTACGAAGTGGGCGGCATCCCGGGCACGCTGCACATCCCGATCGGCCGCTTGTTCACCACGTGGGCGGGCTGGCTCCTGCCCTACGGGCAGCCGGTGCATCTCCTCGCGCTGACGCCCGAGGACGTGCGCCGCGCGGTGCGCGACCTCGCGATGATCGGACTCGACGACGTCGCGGGATGGTTCGACGAGCAGGCGCTGTCCGCATGGTCCACGGCTCGCGGCCCTCTGACGAAGACCGAGCTGTGGTCACCCTCCGAGACGCTCAAGCGTGTTCAGTCCGGTGAGGTGACGCTGCTCGACGTGCGGGGCGCCAATGAATACGACGCGGGCAGCGTTCCGGGAGCCGTGCACATCCCCCTGGGCTACCTGCCCGGCCGCGTGGCGGAGCTTCCGAAGGGACGCAAGATCGCCATTCATTGCTCGGGCGGCAGCCGCTCGCCGATCGGTGTTTCGATCCTCCGGCGTGCGGGGCTCGTGGACGTGGCCGACGTCGCGGGCGGCTTCGACGCCATGCGGCGCGACACAGTTCCCATTCACTCGAACTAGCTTCGAGACTTCAGGCGGCGGGTGCTTCGGTCTTCGAGCGCACGATCGCGATGCTCGCGGTGTGGCCGTGCACGAAGTTCCGTTCGCCGACCGGGCCGATCTCGCCCGCGCAGAACATGCCGGCGCACGGAACGGCGCCGCCGAGCGCGTCCTGCAGCGTCAGGATGTCGTGATCGGGCTCGCCGAAGAGGCCCTGGCCGCGGCCGTTGCACGAGAAGAGCAGCGCCGCTTCGGCCTTGCGGTCGAACGCCTGGGGCGACAGCACCATCTGGAGATCTTCCTTGGCGCTCTCGCCGTCGCGCACGTGGAGACGGATGTGCTCCTTGGGGCGCAGGAAGTCGCCCACCGCGAGCGCTCCGCGATTGCGGTCGGCGCCCAGCAGGTTGCGGATGAGGTAGTCGCCGTGGCCCGCCGCGCCCACCTTCAGGGGCCGGCCGACGTAGAGCCCGTTGCGCAGCCGCTCGCGATCCTTCTCTCCGAGCTCCATCAGGATCTGCTCGGTGCGCTCCAGCGCGGACTGGCCATCCAGCTCCACCACCAGGTTCCCCTCGGCGCGCGTCACCTCGAGCGCCGGCCCCACCGGCCGGCAGCCCTGCGACACCGCGACGTCGATCGTGATCGCGCCGCCGAGCGCGATGCCGATTCCGCCCTCGCGCGACAGCCAGTCGTTCAGGATCAGCGCGTTCGCGCCCGGGCGCTGGCCGGCGCTGGCCATGCCGCCGACGATGCGCATGCCGCGGTGATGCTGGTGGAACGCCTCGAGCACGCCCTGGACGTCGAGGCTCATCGGGTCCGCGAGCAGGATCACGAGCTCGGCGCCCTCGACCCCCGGCGTCAGCGTCCGGAAGCTCACGGGGTCGCGCGCCTGCTCGCTCCACACCTCCTGCGAGATGATGAACGGCGAAATCGTCGCGCCCGGCAGCCGCGCCGCCACCACCGACAGCGCCGGGCCGGTCTCGATTTCGCGGCGCATCGTGACCACGCCGTGCGCGCTGGAGCCGGCGAGGCAGGTCGGCTCGAGCTCGCGGCGCAGCACCGAGGCCAGCGTCTGCGCCGAGCCCACGTGCGACGGGCTGTAGAACGCGAGCACCAGGTCGAGCGGTCCCTTGCCCAGCTTCTCGCGGATCGAGGCCGCCACCTCTCCCGCGGCGGCTTCGGTGTCGAGGCGGACCGAGTGGGCCGAGGCCCAGCTCATGACGGCGGTCGAGCTCATAGCCCGCGCAGGATCTCCCGGGCGATGACCAGGCGCTGGATCTCGCTCGTGCCCTCGCCGATCTCCATGAGCTTGGCGTCGCGGTGCATGCGCTCGACCGGGAGGTCGCGGCAGTAACCCATGCCGCCGTGGATCTGGATGGCCTTGTCGGTCACCCAGTTCGCGGCCTCGCTGGCGAACAGCTTGGCCATCGACGCCTGCTTCACGTACGGCACGCCCTGATCGCGCAGCACCGCGGCGTGGTACACGAGCAGCCGCGAGGCTTCGATCTTCATCGCCATGTCCGACAGCATGAACTGCACCGCCTGGAAGTTGCCGATCACCTGCCCGAACTGCTTCCGCTCCTTCGCGTACTTGAGGCTGTACTCGAAGGCGCCCTGCGCGAGACCGAGCGCGAGCGCCCCGATCGAGATGCGCCCGCCGGTCAGCGTCTTCATGAACGCCGAGAAGCCTCCGGTGGGGTCACCCAGCAGATTCTCCTCGGGGACCATGCAGTCCTCGAACACGATTTCCACCGTATCCGAGCCATGGAGTCCCATCTTCTTTTCGCGTTTCCCGACCCGGAATCCGGGGGTCGCCGTATCCAGGATGAACGCGGAAATCCCCTTGGTGCCTTTGCTGGAGTCGGTGCGTGCGGTGAACGTCACGTATTTCGCCACGCTGCCGTTCGTGATGTAGATCTTCGAGCCGTTCACCCGGTAGGAGCCGTTGGCCTTCTCGGCGCGGGTCTGCGTGCCGGCCGCGTCGGAGCCGGCGTTGGGCTCGGTGAGCCCGAACGCACCGATCGCCTCGCCCTTCGCCATCGGCACCAGGAACTTCATCTTCTGTTCCTCGGTGCCGACCGCGTAAATCGGCCCGCATCCCAGGGACACGTGCGCGGCGAGCGTGATCGCGGTGGAACCGCAGGCGCGCGCGATCTCCTCCACGGCCATCGCGTAGGCGAGCGTGTCGAGGCCGGCCCCGCCGTACTTCTCCGGGAACGGCAGGCCCATGAAGCCGAGCTCGCCCATCTGCTTCACGATCGCGGTCGGGAACTCCTCGTTCTCGTCCAGCTGGCGGGAGGCGGGGGCGACGACCTCGTCGGCGAACCGGCGCGCCGTGTCGCGCACCTGGTGATGCTCATCCTTCAGAAAGACGTATGGAGAATCCATGGCTCTCGGCTGGTGGAGGTCGAGGGTTCAGGCCCGCGAGGGCACGCGCGGCGGCACACGCAATCTACCGCAGGGCCGCGCCGGCGGAGAAACGGCGCTTTGACAGCCGACCGTTGCGACCGGATGCGCTTCAGGCGGCGTCCTGGGGCTCGTCGCGCAGCTCGCGCGGCAGCGTGAGCTCCGAGCCCAGGCGGCGGGCCAGCCACATTCCCAGGCGGCGCGGGCCCGAGTAGTCGCTGGCCGAGGCCAGCGTGCCGTGGTCGGCGCCGGACCACACCTCGAGCTTGTACCAGGCGTCGCCATCGGAATCGCTGCCCGCCTCCAGCTCGAGGCGCGCGCTCTCGTAGAGCTTCGTGTGCCGGTGCCACAGGACTTCGAGGTAGGTCTCGATCGCCCCGGTCCGCACGCGGATCTCGCGCCGCCATGTCCAGTGCGCCGCCCCGATCAACGCGAGCACGATCAGCATCACGAGCGGGCCGATCAGGCCGGCGAAGGTGACTTCGACCCCCGGCCGAAGGAACACGGTGTCGCGAAGTGCGCTGCCGATGATCCCCGCCGGGATCGCCGCGATCAGGCCGAGGAACACGATCGCGCCCGTGCGGCCGCGGTTCCGCGACACCAGCACCGCGTTGAACCCCGAGTGCCCGCCGGCCATGACGTCGGCCGCGGCGTCGCTCCATCCTTCGGGCACGTCGCCCGCCAGGCGCTCCCGGAGCGGTCGGCTGTCGGAACGGAGCGAGCGCACCTGGGGGCGCAGCGCAATCATCGCCGCGGTGCGCTGCTCGAAGCCCTCGAGATCGCTGAGCGTTTCGACGCGGTCCGGAGTCTCGGCCACCAGCGCCTTGCGCGGCGACAGCCGCACGTCGATCACCCGCTCGATCGGGATGCGGGTCGTGCTCTGTCCAATGATGCCGCGGCGCCGTACCAGCAGGGCCGTGGGATGGAGCTCGATCCGGTCCACGCCGCCAAGCATGCGCATGAGCTGCGCGAACGCCGCGATGCCGCCCACCGTCCAGAGCGTGAGCCACAGGGCTAGGAACCCCAGGATCCCGGCCGCCGCCATGCCCTCCGGCATGACGATCTTCGGGCCGAGCTGCGCGAGCACGCCGGGTGCCAAGAGCTTCACGAGGATCCCGCCCGCCATCGTGAGCGCGAAGCACTCGCCGACGAGCCAGCCGCAGAGCCAGAGCGCGAGGAAGGCGGCGCCGAAGAAGCGGCCGATCCCGCGGGCGCGCAGCTCCGTCGACCAGATCGCGCCGGACGAGCCTTCGCCGCCCGATCCGCCGCTGGTTCCCAAGGTGGGATTCATGATGCCGGGTTATCGGCAGCCGCCGTAGCCGCCTCTACGAAGGGGTCGCGACCTCGAGCGGCGGACTCTCGATCAGGCGGCGGCCCGCCGCGCGCGCGCGCTCGAGCATCTCAGGTCTTCGCGACACGCTGCCGGCATCGTCATCCTCGTGGATCCACGCGATGGTCTCCTCCCACTTCGCGCCGACCCACTTGAGGAAGCCCCGCACGCTGCGCTCCGCCAGATCGTAGCGCCGGTGTTCGCCGCACGCGGTGACGAACACCGCGCGCCGCGTGCGCGGGAGCAGTGGAACGAACGCGTGCCCCCCACCGGGCAACAGCTTCAGCGGGGTGACGCAGTTGCAGCGGTCCATGATCAGCTTGAGCTGGGCGCTCACCGTGTCGAAGTAGATCGGCGAGCCCACCGCCACCGCGTGCGCATCGCGCAGCGCCTCGAACACCGGGTCCATGTCGTCGTGGAAGATGCAGAAGCCGGTGCCGCTGGTGGGATCCGGCCCGCACGCCTGGCAGGGCTTGATCACCATCTCGTTGGCGCGGAAGTGGACCGTGCGGCCGCCGGCGGCGGCGGCGCCTTCGAGCACGGCTTCGAGCAGGAGATCCACGCTGCTCCCGCGCACCGGGCTGCCGTTCAACGCGACGATCAGGCGGGACATGGTGCACCTCGCGCTGAATGCCGCTCCGGCCTTGCCACCGGGATCGTCGGCGACTTCAGGAACGGCGGGACGAACTCCGCTTGGACGTGCGGCGCTTGCTCGTGGCGCGCTTCACCGCGGGCTTGCGCCGGGCCGCAGGCTTGCTCTTCGGGCGGCTCGCGGACCGGGCGGCGACCTTGCGCGACGCTTTCTTCGCGGCCGGCTTCTTCGCCGCGCGCGCGACCGGTGCCGCCTTCTTCTCGACCGGCCGGGCGCGCGCCGGCGCCGGCTTCCGAAGGTGCGCCGTCTCGGCGTCCGACCAGGTCGTCTCGGCAGAGAGGTCCACCGGCTCGCGGAGCGGGGCGATGTCGTCCGCGCCGTACTTCGCGCCGCACCATTCGTGGATGTAGCGCGCAATGTCCTGGGTCGAGGAGCCGGGGCCGAACAGGCGACCCACGCCGGCGCGGGCGAGCGTCTCCATGTCCTCGGCCGGAATGATGCCGCCGCCGGTGAGCAGCCGGTCGCCGATCCCGCGCGACTTCATGAGCTCTCTCACTTCCGGGAAGAGCGTCATGTGCGCGCCCGACAGGATCGACAGCGCGACCACGTCCACGTCCTCCTGGACCGCGGCTTCGACCACCTGCTCGGGACTCTGGTGGAGGCCGGTGTAGATCACCTCCATGCCCGCGTCGCGGAGCGCGGCCGCCACGACCTTGGCGCCGCGGTCGTGACCGTCGAGCCCGGGCTTGCCCACCAGCACTCGGATCTTTCTCTGCATGAGGTCCCGTGGATGGAGTGAAATGAACGCGACGAAAACCGGGGCGAACTATAGCCGTGCGCCGGAGGGGGCGCTACTCGTCCGGATCGTCCAGCGCCCGCTCGGTTTCCTCGTCGCGCTCGCGTGCCGCGTCGAACTCGGAATCCGGGATGGTCTCGGGCTCGCCATCCGCGTCGAGCGGCGGTCGCACGGTGTGCTGCCGCAGTATGTCGAGCGCCGCATTGGCGGCAACCGGGGTCTCGAAGAACCAGGCGCGGTATTCGCGATCGCGGCCGAGCGCCTCGAGCCGCCACGGATCGTGGCCGGGCGCGCCGCGCACCACGCGCGCGGCGATCATGTCGCCGGGCTCGATCGTGAACTCCGGCTTCGACGAGAGCAGGTTCCGCATCAGGCTCGAATCGCCCTCGAGAACGTTCCCGCGGGAATCCTGCTGGGAGGACCGGAGTGCCTCCACGTCCTCGCCGTCGCGCGGCGGGAACAGCAGCACGTCCTCGCCCTTCGGCACGAAGCCCCAGCCGTCCGACGTGATCGCGACCACGTCACTCGCCGACCCGCTCACTTCCTCGAGCAGCTCGTCGATATCCTGGTCGCTGACGTCGGGACCCTTTTGCCCATCCTCGGACTTCGGCTCGCCGGTGACGGCCTTCATGATGAAGGCGAGAACCGCCACGCCAACGACGGAAAGGATGCCGGTTTCGAGCGGGGTCACGTTCCGGGGATGGCCCTAGAACTCGGCGCTCTCGACGTAGTCCCCGTACACCTCGCGCATCGCGTTCCGGATCTCGCCCTCGGTGGCATAGGTGCGCGCGGCCTCGTAGATGTGGGCCATCACGTTCTTCTCGCCGGGCGCGCTCGCGGCGGCGGCCGTCAGGGCTCGGAGCGCCGTCGTCGTTGCATTATTGTCCCGCGTGCGGCGCAGCTCGGCCAGCGCTTTCTTCTGGTCCTCTTCCACCTTCTCCGAGATGTAGAGGATCGGGATCTCGACCTTTTCGTCGGGCTCGATGTAGTCGTTGATGCCGACCAGGATGCGCTGCTTCTTCTCCATCTCCTGCTGGTACTGGTAGGCGGCGCGCCCGATCTCGCGCTGGAAGAAGCCCTGTTCGATGCCCGCCACCACGCCGCCCATCGCCTCGATCTGTCGGAAGTAGTGCTCGGCTTCCTCCTCGAGACGGTTGGTGAGCGATTCGAGGTAGTAGGAGCCGGCGAGCGGATCGATGGTCTCGGTCACGCCCAGCTCGTGGGCGATGACCTGCTGGGTGCGGAGCGCGATCTTGACCGCCTTGTCGCTTGGCAGCGCGATGGTCTCGTCCATCGAGTTGGTGTGGAGCGACTGGGTGCCGCCCAGCACCCCGGCCAGCGCCTGATAGGCGGTGCGCACGATGTTGTTCTCGGGCTGCTTGTCCCACAGCGAGCAGCCGGCGGTCTGGGTGTGGAACCGCATCAGCCACGACTCGCGACGCTTCGCCTTGTAGCGCTCGCGCATGTGGCGCGCCCAGATCCGGCGCGCGGCGCGGAGCTTCGCGATCTCCTCGAAGAAGTCGAGATGGCTGTTCCAGAAGAAGCTCAACCGCGGGGCGAACTCGTCGATGTCGAGCCCGCGCTCGAGGCAGGCATCAACGTAGGTGAAGCCGTCGGCGATCGTGAACGCCAGCTCCTGGGCAGCGGTCGAGCCGGCCTCGCGGATGTGGTAGCCCGAGATCGAGATGGTGTTCCACTGCGGCACCTTCTTGGTCGCGAACTCGATCAGGTCGACGATGATCCGGAGGCTCGGACGCGGCGGGAAGCACCAGCACTTCTGCGCGATGTACTCCTTCAGGATGTCGTTCTGGAGGGTGCCGCGGAGCTTCGAGAACGGCACGCCGCGCTTCTCGGCGTTCGCCAGGTAGAAGCCGAACATCGACGCGGCCGGGCCGTTGATGGTCATCGACGTGGAGATGCCGCCCGGATCGATGCCGTCGAGCAGGATCTCCATGTCGCGCAGGCTGTCGACCGCGACGCCGCACTTGCCGATTTCGCCGTGCGACTTCGGGTGATCGCTGTCGTAACCCATGATGGTCGGGTTGTCGAAGGCGATCGAGAGCCCGGTCTGCCCGTGCTCGAGCAGGTAGTGGAAGCGCTGGTTGGTCTCGGTCGCGAGCCCGAAGCCCGCGAACTGGCGCATGGTGAACATCTTTCCGCGGTACATCGAGGCATGGACGCCGCGCGTGTAGGGGTACTCGCCGGGATAGCCCAGGTCGCGCTCGTAGTTCATGCCCTTCAGGTCGTCGGGCGTGTAGAGCGGCTTGATCGGGATGCCCGAGATGGTGAACGGATAGAGACCCTCGCGCTGGCGCGACGCGGTCAGCTTCTCCTCCCAGACGCGGCGCGTGTCCGAAGCGGGGGCCACCGCGGGCCCGTTGCGGGAGGCCCCATTCGATGCCGGGGTCCGGCGGGACTCACCGCGCGGTCGAACGTGCCGGCGCGTGGTCTTCTGGGTTCGGGAGGCCATGGGTGCGTCGTCTCCTCGTTCTCGGGGAAGGAGGGCCTCGTCGTACACCTCGGAATGCCCTCTAAATCGCGTACGAGGGTACGACCCGGCCTCGCAATCGGCAAGACAATCCCGGAAAGGAATGTCGCGCGGGACCACCCAAAAGAAAACACCGGAGGCGGCTTCCATGCCGCTTCCGGCGTCGATCAATCTTCTGGATGAGACCCGCCGGTGTCGGAGCAGGCTGCAGAACGCGGCGGCGGGTCCCAATGCTAGCGGGAGACCACCAGCTTTCGTGTCCAGCTCTGATCGCCGAACCGTGCCTTGACGAGGTAGACGCCGGCATCGACCGCGCGGCCGTTCTTGTCGCGCAGATCCCAACTCCATTCTCCGCTGCCCGCCGTGGTCCGTCCGCTCATCAGTGTCCGCACGTGGCGGCCGGACACATCGAAGGCTTGAACGAAGACCATCGCTTCGCGGGGCAGCGTGTAGGAGAAGCTTGCCCGCTCGCGAGCGGGATTCGGCCAGGGGGTGGAGAACGAAGCCACAGCCGGAGTGCCGGCGACGACGTCGACCCAGCCCGGCATCGTGGCCACATTCGAAATCGGTGACCAGTTACCGACATCGTCCCGCGTCCGGAGCGCGAAGTAGCGCATGATGTCGGGACTGATTCCGGCGATCGTGACGGTCTCCGGCGACCCCGGCAGTGCGGGAACAGGAAGTCCGTTGGCGCGTGTCGCCATGACGAAGTTCATCTCGGTGATGACGGCCCAGGAGTAACGCAGGTCATAGGCTGCGGCGCGCCCGAACTGACCGTCGTCGCCCGGTGCCGTCCAGCTGAGAGTCACCGAGCCTGTGGGTTGTGAAGCGGTGGCGGGAACCGTGGCTGTGAGCGTGAGGCAGACGACTGGAATGATCTGGTGCTTGCGGTTCATGCACCCATCCTTGCCGTCGAAGACGGCTGTGGCCGGTGCGTCTGATCGCCTTGCGTGCCCCGGAGTGAACCTCAGTGGGTTCTCCGAGCCCCACTTCGATTCGAGGGGGTCTCGAGAGGTGCGCGGGGACACCCGGGGTCGCAATGCTTTGCTCCAGCGGCACAGATGGGGTCCGAAGTGTGGCGACATCGCCTCTATCGGAGGATCGAGCTCCGTACTATTCGCGCTCCGACCCGCAAGTCCGACCGAGCCTCATGGCTGGCCGCGCCGCACGATCAAAGCCTGAGAGCCGGCGGTGCGCCACCGTTTCTCGAGGTCGTCCCGATCCAGCGTCCTCGGCTCGGGACCTCCATCGTTCAACGTGAAGCTCTCGCGTTTGGAATCCCAGCCCGTCACCACCCCGAAGTGCGTCACGGTCAGCGGAGCGGGGCCGTTCTGGTAGAGCACGATCGGCGGCACTCCTGCAGCGACCAGTGCGATCAGGGATTCCGGTGTAAGGGTTGCGATCGTCGCCTCGTACCCGGCGCGGCGCGCGGCCGCCGCCAGATCGGTAATGAGGGTTCCGTGGAGTGCGGCATCGTAGGCACCCTCGGCCGCGTTGAGGACTCCAGGGGCTGCACCGTAGAAGAGGAGCACCATCTCGAGTGCCGCCTGCCCACAGCGTTCGGGCGCCTGCTCCACGATCGGGACGGCGAGACTGACATCCTCCAGATTCGCCGTCGCGGCGGCATACGGTGCTCCATCGATCATCACACCATTGCTGGCGGCGCTGACGTTTCCACTCGCGTCACGAGAGAAGACGAAGATGTTGGACGCCGTCGCATTCGTGATCGGTGTGAGCCAGGCGGTTTCCCGCGTTCCGGGAATCCCAGGCCTGAGGAGGATCATTCCAGTCGAGTCCGCGAACGCAGGCAGAATTGTCGGTGCCCCTCTCCCATCGACCTGTATGAACGCGTATGAGGAAACGGGATCGGGGGAAGCTCGGGAACGGCCGCTCGAGTCCTGCGCGAGCCAGTCGTTCGGTGCCGTGAACTCCAACCGGATCCTCTCCCGCGAGGCGGAGCCGGTTACGGACGGTTCAGCCACGAAGGTGATGTTCGGAACCTGCTTCTGAATGCCCGTCTTCACCTCGGCCAACGTGGCCAGGTAGATCGGGGCCCGTTCGCCACCCGTCAGGGCGGCACGCTCCGCGAGCGCATGGGCCTCGTCTAGATCCCGACCCTGACGCAACAGCGCGATCGCCAGGTTGTTCATGGCATCCCCGTCGCTCTCGGAATCCGCGAGCGCACGACGATAGTGCTGTTCAGACTTGTGCCATCGTTCGTTCGCAGCTTCGATGTTGCCGAGGTTGACCCGTGCCCGAACCTGGTGAGAGTCGAGCTTCAGCGCCCTGCGGTACTCCTTTGCAGCATGACCGAGTTCGCCGTTCGATTCGTACACCACGCCAAGATCGTTGTGCTCGGTCGGGGTCAGCGGGTCATTGAGCACCACGAGGTGCGCGCAGCCTCCCAGAACCATGGACGCGGCCAGCGTCAGGAACCCCTGCACCACCGGCTTCCGTCGCATCATTTCACCACGATCTCTTTGTTCATGAGCTTGAGGATGATGATCACCAGGATGACCACGATGAGAATGCCGATGATGGCCCCGGTGCCGTCTCCTCCACTCGGGAGACCCTTGGACGCCGTGGCGAGGGTGTGAAGATCCTGGTCCGACATGCCCGCCAGCTTGAGCTGGGCGTCTTCCGCGGCCACGCCGTAGTCGAGCAACTTCTGCGCGACGACCTTGTTCTCGAGGGCCCGCCTGGCCACCAGCAGGTCGGCATCGCGCTCGGTCGCAATCGATGTGGACCCGGAGGTGCGCGAAGGCACGAGCCCCGCCACGGCCGGGCCGAAATCGAGAGCACTCATGCTCACGACGGCAAGCAAGGCCGTCCAGCGGCGAAGGTTTCGCGGGAACGTGCTTCTGTCATTTGTTCTCAACGGACGCCTCCAATCGTGCTGCCTTGTCTGCGACGAAACCGAGACAAACGATGATCGCTACGGCAATGGTCGTCCACGGCATACAGCACCTCCCGCTTTCCTGGACCGGATAACGTGTCGCTTCCGCTTTGAGGGAGACCGCAAGGGGAGTGCCAGTGGACGCAGAGTTCATCGCGCAGTTCGAGTGTGATGGCGGGCCGCGTGTTGCGAGGAACCACGCTGGTCCCCGGAGGACGCACCGGCGGTGCGGATGAACCCTGATGCTTGTAGTTCCTTCCACTTCTTGAAGGTTCGGGACTACCCATCCTCGATCGGGAACCCGTAACCGGCGTCAGGGCACCAGCAGAGCGTGGCACGCTCGATGCGGTAGGAACGTGTGAATCCCGGCCTCACTCGCGGGCACACCCATCACACCCAAAGGAGTTATTCATGCGTTCCTCGTACCTGGTTTCAAGTCTTGCCCTGCTGTCCCTCGTGTTTGCTACCAGCTGCACCAACAGCGCGGCGCAGGTCCGCGCGGAGCGCGACGCCGCCGCAGCCACCGCCGCCGCGGCCGCCAAGCCCAGTTCGATCACCCTCCACTCCGGGACGTCAATTCCGGTGACGCTCTCAAGCGTGATCTCCTCGAAGACCGCCAACGTCGGCGATGTCTGGACCGGTTCCGTGCAGCAGTCAGTCGCACTCGGCGATTCTCGCGTCATCGCCGCGGGCAGTGCCGTGAACGGGACGGTCACGTCCGCCAAGGCAGCGAAGAAGGGTGACCGCGCCATGCTCGATCTCGGGCTCGAAGGGATCACGGTCGATGGTCACCGCTATTCCGTTCACGGCGCCACCGAGGCGGTCGTTGCCGGCTCGACCCGTGCTCGCAACCTCGGCGCGATCGCCGGCGCCACGCTCGCCGGCGCGATCATCGGCCACCAGGTGGGTGGGTCGGACAAGGGCACCGTCGTCGGCGGTCTGATCGGTGCAGGCGCCGCGACCGGCGTGGTGGCAGCGTCGGAGGGCTATCAGGTCGAGCTCCACTCCGGAACCCCGCTGGTCTTCACCACGACGTCCGATGTCGCAGTCAGACGGTAGGCTACGTCCTCAGCGCCGTGGGGCACTCCCGTCTCCGTCCGTGGTTCGCCACGTGACGGAGTCCGGAGGCCTGCGGTGAGCCCACCTATGACGAAAGCCAAGATCCTCGTGGTCGACGACGAGATCTACATGGTCGACGTTCTCGACGTCAGTCTCGGGATGGAAGGGTACGGAATGGTCACCGCCCTCGACGGTGAAGAGGCGCTCCAGAAGGTGAAGTCGGAGCAGCCCGACCTCATCGTGCTCGACATCATGATGCCCAAGCTCGACGGCTACGAGACTTGCAGGCAGCTCAAGTCGGATCCCGCGACCAGGCACATTCCGGTGATCCTGCTGTCGGGCAAGGGACGGAACGCGGACCAGCGACTCGGGTTCGACGCCGGCGCCGACGACTACATCACCAAGCCGTTCAGCCCCCGTAAGCTGGTCGAGCGCGTGAACGCGCTCCTCGACGAGACCAACCCCCAGCGCATGCAGGCCTGATCCCGTATCGCTCCAGGGCTCGCCCCCGGTGACCACGTCCAGGTGCCTCTTTCGCGGACGCCCTCCACGTCGATGTCTTCACAAGTCTGGATTCGCGAATCCCGCGTGCCGTGCCATACTCGGTATCACCGATCACGGATTTTGAGGGTCCTGCTGAATGCTCCGAGCACTCTTCGTCGACGACGATGTGGATTTCCTGAATGGAGTGTCTGAAGTTGCCACTCAGGAGGGATTTGCCGTCACTGGCGCTCGCTCCCTGAAGGAGGCCCGCGACCATCTCACCGATAGCCCCGCTGATCTCGTCCTGATCGACCTGATGCTGCCCGACGGAGACGGGATCGGTCTGCTTCGGGAACTCAAGGAAACGACCAACTCCGACGTGATAATGGTTTCAGGCATGGCGACGGTCGATTCCGCGATCGAAGCCCTGCGACTGGGTGCCCTCGACTACCTCACCAAGCCTCTGGACAACCGGCGACTGAAGGCGGTGCTCGCTCACGTCCTTCGTCTCCAGTCGCTCAAGGAAGAAGTCGGCACCTTGCGAGGGGAGCTTCGCAAGTTCGGCCGTTTCGGCAAGCTGATCGGCAACTCGCCTGCGATCCAGAAGGTGTACGACCTGATGATCAGGGTCGCTCCGACGGACGCCACGGTGTTCATCACCGGTGAGAGCGGCACGGGCAAGGAACTCGTCGCTCAGACGATATTCGAGATCAGCAACCGTCGCCGGAAACCCTTCCTCCCGATCGACTGCGGCGCGATCCCCCAGAACCTGATCGAGAGCGAGCTGTTCGGCCACGAACGGGGCAGCTTCACGGGGGCGACCCAGCTCCGGCGCGGCTGCTTCGAGCGGGCGGCCGGGGGCACTCTGTTCCTCGACGAGATCACCGAGATGCCGATCGAGCTCCAGGTCAAGCTCCTGCGTGTGCTCGAGTCGGGGTCCCTCTTTCGTGTCGGAGGGGACGTGCCGGTCCCGGTGGACGTGCGGCTGATTGCCGCCTCCAACCGCGTGCCCAAGGATGCCGTCCAGGATCGCAAGCTGCGGGAGGACCTGTTCTACCGGATCAACGTGTTCCCGATCGCCCTGCCGCCGCTTCGCGATCGTGAGGGGGACCCGCTCCTGCTGGCCGACTATTTCCTGGAGTCGCTCAATGCGGCCCAGGGGAAGTCGAAGCGGCTGAGCCCGGCGGCGCGGGATCGCATCAAGGCGTACCCGTGGCGCGGCAACGTGCGCGAGCTCAAGAACGAGCTGCAGCGCGCCTTCATCATGTACGACGGCGTGATCGAGCTCCCGGATCTGTTGATCGGGCGGGGCTCAGCTCCGGCGGCGCCCTCGAATGGAGGATCGCTCGAGGATTCCGAGCGCGAGCTGATCCTGAAGACCCTCGAGGAGTGCGGCGGCGACAAGAAGAAGGCGGCGAAAATACTGGGGATCAGCCTCAAGACCCTGTACAACCGCCTGCATCTGTACGCGAGGATCTGAATACCAATGGGCAACCGCACCCGCGTCCGCTAAGTAATCTCCCTCGCGATGCGGATCGGAAGGTCCAGGGCCCCATGGGTCATCCGGGCGCCCTGGACCTCGACTCGGCGGCAGTTGCCGGCTCCTACCTCATCGCTGGCTGGTCGTGGGCCCTTCGACACGCAAGTCGTTCTGGACCCGCGCGACGCCCGGCGTGTTGTGAGCGATCGACACCGCGGCGTATCGCTGCGATGCGAACTGCACCGTGCCGGTCAGGCGAGCGGTCCCCGCCTTCACTTCGACCTGCACGTCGGTTCCCTCCATCTTGGCGTTCTTGATCCGCTGGCGTAGCGACGATTCGGTCTGGTCGTCCTTTGCGGCCTGCTGCTTCACCTTCGAGGCCGCGACCACGCGCAACTCGCGAACCACGGACTTGACGCCGGACACTTCCTTCGCCACGCGTACCGCCTTGTCCGAAATCTCGGCGGTCGGCACGGTGCCAAACAGCGTGACCACGCCACGGCGGGTGTCCACGTTGATGTCGCCCGCCGGAATGTCGGCGTCCGTCATGAAGCGCATCTTGGTCTGAGCCGTGATCCACCCGTCGGTCATGGCGTTCCCGCGCGCCGGGTCGGCCGGTGTCTCGTCGAACCAGATCTCGTGATCGGCGAACTCGTTCGGGCTGTCGATCTCGGACGCGACCTGGCGCACGCCAGGAACGTTCGAAGTGATCTCGAGTGCGAGGAGATGATCCGATAGAGAGGCGGCCTTGCCCTCGAGCAGCACCACACCCTTGTTGACGGACTTGGTGTGGATCGAGCTGTTCGCGAGCGCCGGCTCAGCCTTGAGTTCGGCATCGATGTCCTTCTGGAGCTGGTCGTCGGCGATCTGAACGTTCTTGCGCCGGCTGTCGGACACCACCTGGAGCAGATTGCGCACCGACGTCACGCCGGTGCCGGCCTGCGCGATGCGGCCGGCCTCTGTCTTCTCGGCGTTCGAAGGGACCCTGCCATGAAGCGTCACACGGCCTTCATCAGTGTCCACGTCGATCGGGTAGCCACTGACTTGTGGCGAGTTCATGAGCAGCATCTTAACCTTCGTCGAGACCCACGCGTCCGAGACTCCTGCCCAGGCCGGTGCGACCCCGACGACGAGCATTCCGGCCACGCAGGCTGTCAGGATCCACTGGTGCAGCTTCGAGCTCATCAAGTTTCTCCTTTGATTGGCATTGCTCGCGCCCGCCGCCAATGGCACCGGGTCACGCGCTGACTGATATCGCGTCGCGAGGATCGCGACGATTCAGAGTCTGGGTTCCCGTGGGGGTTGCGGGACGTGCTCCCCGACCACGGGAACCCTCACGGCTTTCCGACGGATGGCCGTCACCACCATCCCGGCAATCGCGATTGTTACAACGGCCATCCCAATCTGAGCGACGAGCGGCATCGGATGAGCCCCTTTTGTTCGCATTTGGAGTGAACAATGGCCGACATCCCCGTTGGGAATCGGGCTGACGCGAGGGAGTAGCGCAACAAGCGGGCCACGGATGAAGGTCTCGCTCTGGCTCCCCAGTCCTCTGAAACCGCTGTAGGAACTACCGCCGCTTCGGAAGCTCTTACACGCCGGGGTCCACGACGACGGAGACCGCACCCGGAAGTGCCTGTGCCGCATGGGCCGGGCCCGACCCTCTGGTGGTACGCAAAGTGCCCTACTGAATCACCTGGCGGGGGACACCACGGCCGTCGTGCCGCCCCGAGGCGGTTGGCATTCACAGGAGGCCCACCATGTTATGGACGATTGCAGTGGTACTCGCGGTGCTCTGGATGCTGGGATTGGTGACGGCGCACACGATGGGAGGCCTCATTCACGTCCTCCTGTACCTGGCGCTTGCTGCGATACTGATCCGGGTAGTTCAGGGCCGCCGTCTCGCCTGATTGCATTCTCTGCAGGTCGCCGGTTGTGCAGACGTAGCGGATAGAGAGACACTCATGGCCAAGGTGCGTCGAAGGAAGCCCCTCTAGAGGAAATGAGACCCGGTGTCTGAGTGGTCGTTCCAGCGAAAACTGATCACGGGCGTCGTCCTGATCTGCATGCTGGTGGTCTTGACCAGCGCCGCTTCCATGATCATTTCGCGAGTCCTGTTCGCGAACATTGCAAGGGTGACGACCAGCGACGGCCGGGATCCTTCCGAATCACGGGCGCTGCAGCTCGCGTGCGCCCGGAGCGCCGTCACCGTCCACGCATGCCTCGTCAACGGGGGCAGTGACTGCGTTCCCGTCGTAAGAGCGGGCAGCGCCAGAATTCGCGACCTCGTCACGCGTTTGCAGGTTCGCGTCGCGAGGCGCGACGGCCGCCTCCTTCTGGATGGCGTTCTGACTGCCGAGCGCGCACACCAGGAGGCGTTCACACGGACCCTGGCGCTTTCCGGCACGGCACGTACTGCAGAAATCGAGGCGGTCCGGTTGTGGGGCGCGGAGCTCGAGGCGGCCGTGGCCGCCTTTGTGGCCCACATGGAGGTTGCGAACCTCGCAACCACGCGCGAGGCCGTGAACGATGCGGAATTTCTGATGATCGTCATCACCGTGGTGACGATCATGCTGCTGGCATTGCTGTGCGTGATCCTCATCGTCGGCCTCGATCGGAGCTATCGAAGGCAGATGACAGCGCGTACCCGTGCCGAGCTCGGCCAGAGCGTTGCGAGGACGAGCCTGTCGGAGGCCGAGACGGCCAGCCGGCTGAAGGACGAATTCCTGGCGACGGTGTCCCACGAGCTCCGCAACCCCCTGGCTCCGATTCTCACGTGGACCCAGCTGCTTCGCAGCGGCACGCTCGACGAGAAGAAATCCAAGCGTGCTCTCGAGGTCATCGAGCGCAATGTCCTGTCTCAGGTTCAGCTCATCGACGACCTGGTCGACGTTTCGCGGGTCGTTTCCGGAAAGTTCCGTCTCGATGTGAGGCCGATCGACCTGGTGCCGGTGATCAGGGCGGCGGCGGAATCGCAGGTTCCGGCGAGCGAGGCCAAGCAGATCCGCCTGCACCTCGTTCTGGACGAGCGTACCGGCCTGATTTCAGGCGATTCCGAGCGCCTCCAGCAGGTGATGTGGAATCTGATTTCCAACGCCATCAAGTTCACCCACAAGGGCGGCCGGGTGACGGTGGTGCTGCAGCGCTCGGAGTCTCACGTCGAGGTTGCGGTCAGCGACAGCGGCGTCGGAATCAACGCCGACTTCCTCCCCCATGTGTTCGAGCCGTTCCAGCAGGGCTCGGGCGGGTCGATGCGACGCCACGGTGGCCTGGGCCTCGGGCTCTCGATCGTTCGCCACATCGTCGAACTGCATGGGGGCGAGATCACCGCCTCCAGCGAGGGCCTGGATCTCGGCTCGAAGTTCACCGTGAAGTTCCCGCTGCTGGCGACGGCCCTTGGGACCGGCCCGGAGAGCAGGCACCCGATCAGCCGGGACACGCTCACGGACGTCCACAGTCTCAGTCGGCTGGACGGTGTCCGCGTTCTGGTGGTGGACGATGAACCCAGCGCGAGCGAGGCCCTTCTGGTGCTTTTCGATTCCTGCGGCGCCGAGGCGCAGTCCGCGGGCTCCGCAGCCGAGGCGCTTGAGCTATTCAAGGTCTGGCGGCCGCACGTCCTCGTTTCCGACATCGCCATGCCGGCCGAGGACGGTTACTCCCTGATCCGGAAGATCCGGCTGATCTCCCGGGAAAAGGGAGGCAGGACACCTGCGGTGGCACTGACCGCGTACGGCAAGATCGAGGATCGGGTGACCATCCTCGCCGCCGGCTTCCAGATGTATCTGTCGAAGCCCGCAGATCCGAACGAGCTGGTTGCCGTGGTGGGCAGCCTCGCGAAGGGTCGAGGCCTGGTCAACGGCCCGGCAGGTATCGCAGAGCCCATGCCGAACTAGTCGTCCGGCCTTACCTCACGGCCTGGACGCACGCCATTCCCAGCGCCCTTCAACGCGACCGCGGTGTTGAAGATCCGACCTCCACGCTTTGAACATCCTGCTTCCCACTCCGGTTTCGACCCGCAAGGGACGATCGCGCTGAGCGACCCAAACCGGGGCGGCGGCTGGACCTGGGGCGTTCCGAGGCTCCGGTTCCCCGGTGGCACCGATCGTGCGGGGTAAGGAGGAATGCAGCGCGTGAGGTCGCAGTCGATCCGGCGCGCTTCGAACACGCTTCCGCCAGGCGACATCCAACGCACTGGCAATGCAACCGATGACCACAGAGGAGTTCCGATGACCCATTCGACACGACATACACTTCCTGACCTGCGGTTGGTTGCGGCGCTCGTGCTTGCCGCGCTGGTGGGCACCAACATCGGCGTCGCACGCGCGAGCGTTGAAATCATCCCTTCGGTCGGAGTCACGAAATCCACGGACGACAACGCGGGCGACGCCCAGGGCTTCGGTGGGCTCGCCATCCGGTTCCCCCTGATGTCGTTCCTCAAGGCCGAGGGTGGCTTCGGGTACCGCCAGGACTCGTTTGCCGGCGGCGATCTCAAGGTGCACCAGTGGCCCATCACCGCCTCGCTCTGGGCCTCACCGTTTCCGAATCTGTATGCGGGCGGCGGCCTCGGCTGGTACCGCACGTCGTTCGAATACAGCGGTGCCCTGGCCTTCAACGACGAGACGACCCAGAGCATGGGGATTCATCTGGGTGGAGGAGCCACGCTGCCAATGACGTCGCAGCTCGGCCTCGACCTGAACGGCCGGTACATCTTCATGCAGGATGAGGACAATCTGCAGATACCGACGACGTTCAACCCCGATTTCTGGACACTTGCGCTGGGGCTTGCCATCAAGTTCTAGCGTCACGATGCCGCGGAACAGTCAGCGTGGGGGCCATGTCCCCCACGCCGGAAAGGAACGTGTGACATGAAGACTCTGGGATTTGCTCTGGTGATCCTCGGCATTCTCGCGCTCCTGTACGGTGGGGTCACCTACAGCCGCCAGCGTACCGTGGTGGATCTGGGATCGATCAAGGCGACCGCGACGGAACAACACAACATCCCCTTCTCGCCGATCGTCGGCGGGATCGCAATCGTCTCCGGCCTGCTTCTCCTGTTCGTGCCGAGGCGGCGGATTGCATAGCGGGCTCGCCTCCGCTCGAAACGCGACGGCCCCGGGGGTGCCAGCCCCGGGGCCGTGCCTCTTTGCCTCGCTCGATTCGGGAAGAAAGCCTAGTGGGTGCGGATGACGCGCGTGGTGAATTCCTTCGTCCCGATTCGCAGCTTGGCCAGATACACGCCAGGCGCCACGGAGTTCCCGTCGATGTTCCGGAAGTTCCACTCGAACTCATGGACGCCGGCCTCCATGTCACGGTCGACGAGCGCGACGACCTTGCGGCCGACCACGTCGTAGATCGCGAGCGACACCTTGGCCTGCGCCGGCTGCGACCAGCGCAGCATGGTCTGGTTGCGGGCCGGATTGGGCTTCGGCGAAGCGAAGCCAAGCGTTCCGGGCTTGAGATCCTCCACCGCGATGAGCGAGGGCTCGATGCGCACCGGGTAGTCCTCGGTCTCGCCGCGCAGGAACGAATGGTTCGGCGTCGAAATGCTGCCGTTCCACGGGAAGTCGTCCGGCACCGGACTGTCGGTGATGGTGACCCGCAGCCAGCCCCGCCCGATCCTGCTGCCGACCCGGAACTTCGGCGTGGTCACGGTGTTGCAGCCCGGGTTCGTCGGGAGAGCGATGTTCCGGATCGCCCACTCGGGGGCGCACTTGTTGATCTTTCCGCACGCGATGTTGTCGGTCCAGTCACCGTCCTCGTTCCAGTCCACGAGCACGTTGACGAACACGTCGCGCGGGGTGTCCGAGCAGTTGAAGGCGCGGAACACCAGGCTCTCCACGTCGCACGCCAGGAAGTTGACTGGACCCGGGAGCCCGGCATCGGCATCGCCGAAGGTTTCGTCCTGGCCGAAGTTCAGCCAGGCGGCCTGGAAGCCGTCCACGGCGACGGTCGGATCGCAGGCGCTGATCACGCCCATCGGCGGGTCGATGTTGACCTTGCCGTCGCTCTCGCCGTCCACCCCGCTGAACCCGGCGGACGGGCAACCCAGCCAGAACTTGACGGGATCGCTGGCCGCGACGTCGTGCCGCACGAAGCCGGCCGGCCCGGGCGGCGGTCCGATCGGGATACCGCACATGATGTCGAGGCCCGCCACGCCACCCGCCGTGAAGCAGGTCGGGAAATTCCCGATGATGCCACCCGGATAGGCGGGAATGCTCTCGGGCGCGTCACCCCAATCCATGTAGCCGCCGAACGTGCACGAGCCCGGACCGGCCAGGAACGTCACCGGGTAGTCCTCGGTCTCGCCGAACTGCAGGGTCTGCCCCACGAGGCCGGCCGATCCGTTCCACGGGAAGTCGGGACCCGCCGGGGTGTCGCTGATCGTGATGCGCATCCACCCCTCGCCGGGGACGGGGCCAGCCAGGAACGCCGGCGACGTGATCACGTTGCAGCCGGGGTTGAGAACGATCGCGATGTTCTGGATGGGCCATTCGTAGGCGCAGGCCAGCGCCGGGAACGCCGGACATTCCATGTTGTCGTTCCAGTCACCGTCCCGGTTCCAGTCCACGAGGATGTTCAGGTTCACGGTGCGGGCCACCGCCGCGCAGCTGTACGCGCGGAAGGTGACGGTGTTGCTCTTGCAGGTGCTGAACACCAGCGGCGCGGCCAGGCCGGCGTCGGTGTCGCCGTAGGCCTCGTCCTGGCCGAACGGGAACCACGAGGGCTCGACGTTGTCCACGATGATCGCCCCGTTGCAGGTGCTCGGGCCGGCCCCGACTAGATTCACCTTGCCGTCGGGCTCGGAATCGATGCCCGAAGGCAGTGGGCCGCCGAAGCAGCCCAGCCAGTAGCCCGGCGCCCCGGCCGGGTTGAAGTGACGGACGAATCCGTTGGCGGCGCCCGGCGCCATGCTGTTCGGCGGACAGACGAACGTCTGAAAGCCGGCCGGAGTTCCCAGGGCCATGCAGGTCGGGAACAGCCCCATCACGCCCGGCGGATAGGCGAAGATGCCGTCGGGCGCATCGCCAAAATCCTGGGACGGTCGGGTGCAGTCGTTGGGCCCGTCCACGTCGTTCGCGATCGCGAGCGTCGCCGAGCCGAGCAGGGTGAGGAGAGCAAGCAGCAGTGAACGTGGTAGCGGAGTCTTCATGACGGCCTCCAGAAACACCGGGCAAGAGTGCCGGGGGGTCCGGAGGCCGCCTGCGAGTCGGCGAACCCCGACCCACCGGAGGGGGTGCCGTATGAACGACCGGGGGGGCGCGGACCGAACGCCCGATCTTCGGGGCCTAGCGTCCTTCGGCGATCATCCCCGCCCAGTCGACCGGGTGAGTCGGCCGGCCCTGGGACCGGAGCCGCCCCAGGGCGGCGCGGCTCGCCGATCGGACCGCCTCGTGGAGGTCGCGGTGCTCGGTCCAGAGCGAGCGGTAGAAGTCCGCCATCCACGCCCGGGTGGGCTCGTCGCGCACCGCCCACAGGGTCATGAGCGAGGCTCTCGCCCCGGCAATTCGGAGCGCGCGCCTTAGGCCCAGCACGCCCTCGCCGGAGAAGACCTGGCCGCGGCCGGACTCGCAGGCCGAGAGTGTCACCAGCTCGGCGCTCGAAAGGTCGATCGCCGCGAGCTCGCCCGCGGTGAGGATGCCGTCGTCCGCTCCCGACATCGCCGAGAGTCGCGCGTTGGCGCCCGCCAGTGCCAACCCCGAGAGGCGCAGCGGATTGATGGTGGCTGGCGAGGGCAGGTCGTGCGTTCCCGATGTGAGCGCCGCGACGCCGCGCGTTCCGGAATCGGGGCCCGCCACGCACGAGGGGTCGAGGTAGAAGCCGTGGGTTGCGAGATGAAGCACCTGGGCGCGCGGCGCGAGCGCGCGGAACGCCTCTTCGTCGGCGGTCGCACCGGTTCGGATCTCGCCCATCTTCCCGCTCGCGGTCCAGGCGGCGAGCACGTCCTCCGCCTCGCTCTTCGTGCCCGCCAGCGCGGCGAAATGCAGCTCCTGGGTCGCGCTGCAGGGCACCAGCCCCCGCACGTCGGACGCGGCACCGGCGCCCTCCGCGCTCGCGAGCAAGGGTGCTGTGCCGGCGTCGTAGTCGATGCCGCCGAACGCCACGAGGCCGGACGCCCCGCGCGCCGGCGGCGGTTCGGCAACGAGGTCGCGCTCCGCGCTCACGAGCGCGAGCGTCGGCCCGGATTCGATGAGCCAGCCACTCTTCCCCGCCGGAAGCGCGGCGAGATTGCCGAGCGCCAGTGCGCCGTCGGGGACGACGACCACGCGCGACGCCCCGCGCAGGCGGGAGGCCAGCGGCTCCCACACCAGCCGGCGCGCTGCGTCGCCGACCTTGCGACAGCGCTTCTCCGCGGCGCGGCCGGCGTCGTCATTGCCCACCGGACGCGACAGCTCGGCCGTCCATTCCGAGATCACGGCGTCGACCTCCGCGCCGCGCCCGATCGGCCGTACCGTGAGCCGTCCGTCGGCGCCGCGCACGAGCGCCGTCCACATCGGCTGGCTGTCGAAGGCGGCGCCGTCCGAGTGACGGACGTAGGAGACGAGCGCCGTTCCGGCGGGCAGCGCCGCGAACACCTCGCCCACGCCGGTCGCCGTGCGCTGGCGCTCGGAGCGGAACGCGGCGCTCGATTCGATGAGGCGGCGCTCGGCCTGATCGCGGCGGGTCTCGACCTCCTCGAGCTGGGCGCGCCAGATCGAATCGGCGCCCGCCGGACCGCGCGCCAGCAGCCGCGCGTACATCGCGCGCGTCGCGAGCAGCTCGGCGTGGAGCGAGTCGTCGCCGGCCGGCATCGCCTGGCGCCCGGCGATCTCGTCGGCCACGAGCGCGCGCGAGCGCACGACGGCGTCCCACACCGCGAGCGCCACCGAATCCGGCGGCGTCATGCGCCGCATCACGGCGAGCGCCAGGTCGAGGCCGCGGGTCCGCACGGTGGCGGCCGCCAGCGCCTCGTGCTCTGAGAATCCGCGCGCAGTGGCGCGGAACGCCTCGCGGCCGGCGGTCTCGGCACGGAGCGCCGCCGCGATCGCCGCGAGGCTGTCGCCGCACGCCGCCTCGGCAGCCGCGAGCCGGGCGAGCACCACCGCCGCCGCGCTCGAACTGCGACCCTCGACGGATTCGACGGTCGTGACGAGGCGGCGGAAGATGCGGCGCGCGGAGTCGGCCTCGCCCTTCGCGAGCAGCGCCGTGCCGAGCCACTCCTCCGTGAGCAGGATCTGCGGGCTCCGCGGACCGTAGCGGCGGGGCGCGATCTCGAGTGCCTCCCGCAGCAGCGCGATCGCCGAATCGGGGTTGCCCTGGCGGAGCCGCATGCGCGCCTCGCGCCGCGCCGCACTCGCCATCATCACGATGTCGAGCTTGGGGGCAGCCGCCGCGCGCCGCGCTTCCTCGACCACCACGGCGAGCGCCTCGTCGACCTGCCCCAGGCACTCGTGAGCTTGGGCCAGCGTGGTGAGCGTGCGCGACACCTCGATGTGGTCCTCGCCGAGCGCCCGCCGGGCGGTCGCCACCACCTGTTCGGCGATCGGCAGCGCGGCCGCACAATCGCCGTTGTAGATCATCACCGAGGCCACGCGATCGAGTGCGTCGAGCGTCCGCACGTCGTCGGGGCCGTAGGTGGCGAGGAAGATCCGATACGCGCGCTCGTTCAGGCTCTTGGCCCGCCCGAAGTCACCCGCGGCGCCGAGGTTCCATCCGAGCGAGAGGCAGGCGTAGGCCACCTGCGGATGATTCGCCCCGAGATTCTGCTCGTTGATCTCGAGCGCCTCTTCCGCCGCGCGCTGGGCCTCGGCGTATTCCTGCGCGTGATAGAGCACGAGGCTCATGCCCTGGAGGCAGCGGCCACGATCCGGGTGATCGTGGCGCAGCGCGCGATCGGCGTTGGCGAGAGCCCGGCGCCACTCGTCGAGCGATCGCTGCCACTCCTCCATCAGGTGCGAGCACGTCGCGAGCGCCCGGAGCGAGGTGCCGATCAGGCGATGGTCCGGTGGCAGCGCGCGCTCGCGGATCTCGAGGCCTTTCGTGTAGCTGATGCGGGCCTCCGGGTACTGGCCCTGGATGTATTGCGCCAGACCGAGCGTGTGCCAGCCGAGCGCCTCGGCCGGCTGTCCCGCGGGCCCGGCACGTTGCGCGACTTCGATGGCGCGCCGCGCCGGGATCTCGGCCTCCTTCGCCTTACGCGTGTACGAGAGCACGGCGCTCAGCTGGCAGAGACTCGCTGCCAGCTCCGGCGAGCGATCGCCGAGCCGCTCGCGGATCGCAGCTCCGCGCTCGGCGAAGGCGAGCGCTTCGGGCCGCCTCTCGCGCTCGTTCTTCCACAGCGTTTCGACCAGCACTTCGAACACCGCCGCCGAGTCGAGCGGCGCGCGCCGATCCTTGCCCGGGATGCCGGCGAGGATCTCGCGAGAGAGACTCTCGGCGGCGGCATAACGCGCATCGATGAGGAGCGCCCGCGCACGCTCGAGTTCAGGGGGTGGCTTCGAGGCCGCGGCCGCCGGGAGCGCCGCCAGTGCGAGCAGCAGCATGAGCGCGATGCGCTTCAAGTGTTGCTCAGCGGCCGGGGTTGCGGAGCTCGATGCGACGCAGCCACAGGTGCGGGTCCGAAGCGTGTTCGAGATCGCGCTGCAGGACCTGGAGCGAGCCGGTCTGCCCCGAATCAGGAGCCCGGCTCGGAGCCAGCCCGGAGACCCCGCGGTATTCGCCGGTCGCGCCGCTCGTGCCGGGCTCGACGGCGTTGCCTTCGGCCGCCGCCTTCGACGCCGCGATGCGCTCTTCCACCTCGGGGAGACGCGTCGGGGAGGCAATGAAGAGGAAGGTCTCGTCCCCGCCGGTCGAGGTGACCTGCCAGTCGAGCGCGCGTCCGCCCTTCGGACCCGGCAGGCGGTGATGCCCGGGCGGCAGCGGGTTCCTGAGGTCGAGCCCCGCGACCGGGAACAGCGCCGACACGCTCCCCGAGCGATCTTCGTTGAGCGCGTAGAACCACATCGTCTTTTCGGCATCGACCTCGAGCGCGAGCTGATCGCCCGGCACCACGAGATCGCCGTTCTCGAGCGTCTCCACGCCGCTCGCTGCCGAGCGAACGAGGCGCGCTCGGACGACCGGCGCCGCCACCGCAGGCGTCGCCAAGGTCGGCGATGGCGGGGAAGTCGTGGCATCCGTCGCGGGGGCGCCCGCCTTCGTCGCGGTGGGTGCGGGCTCGCGCGTTCCTTGCGAATCGAGCGACCGCGTTCCGCGAAGTGCAGCCACCACGACGGCCCCCATCACACCGAGCACCAGCGCCGCGACGGCAAAAGTGCGCCATGCTCGCGGGCGCGGCCTGGCGGCCGGCTCCGTCACCGGCAGCTCCAGCGCGCGCGCCAGCGCCCGTTCGAATTCGGCAGCGCCCGCGAACCGTGCCGCCGGATCGGCTGCCAGCGCGCGCTCGATGGCGGTGACGAACGCCGCGGGCAGCTCGGGCCTGAGCTCGCGCAGCGGCCGCACTTCCCCGCGGCGCGCGCGCTCGATCAGCTCCGCCGCGGTCCCGGCATCGAACGGCGCACGCCCGGTGACCAGGCGATAGAGCAGCGCAGCCAGCGACCAGAGATCGGATGCCACGCTCGGCGCTCCACCGAGCAGGACCTCCGGGGCGGTCGCGTTGGGTGTTCCGATCGCGACCCCGTCCCCGACACCGGACACCATCCGCCCGCCCGCGCCGAGGTCCATCAGCACGATCCGGCCCGAGCCACCGAGTCCGCCGTCCGCAGATCCCGAGCGCATCACGTTCTCGAGCTTGACGTCGTTGTGGACGAGGCCCGCCGCGTGGACGGCCGCGAGTGCGGCGCACAGCTCCATGCCGACGAGACAGCTCTCCTTCCATCCCATCGAGCCCTGCGACTCGAGCCGGCGCGCGAGCGTGACCCCGGAAACCAGCTCCATCCAGATCCCGGCGCGTCCGGCGTGGATCGCCGCACCGTAGACGTGCACGACGTTCGGGTGGCGGACCGCGGCGAGGCGCCGCGCCTCCTCGAGCCAGCAGCTCGCGGCGAATGCGCCGCCCGGCTCGTCGGCGCGCCGGAGCTTGAGCGCGACGTCGCGCCCGAGGGTCGCGTCACGCGCGCGGAACACCTCGCCGAAGCTGCCGGACCCGATCGGCTCCAGCACGTCGAAGGGCCCCCACTGGAACATCGGGCGCAAGCCGGCGGCCGGCACTGCAGCCTCGGATCCGCTGTCCAGCATCTGGCGATGGACGCGGGCCACCTGCTCGACCGTGCGCAGCCCGACGATCAGCGCCGCAATCTCGTCGGTGTCGGTGGGCGTCACCTCGAGATCGGCGTTGCGCCCCTCGGCAATGTCGCGCGCGGCCTTCTCGATGCGGGGGTCAGGGGCGATGCTCACTCAACGCCTCCGCGAGCTTGACCAGCGACCGGGTGACCAGCATGCGGGCCGCGTCGGGGCTCGGGTGTTCGAGCGCCGCCGCGATCTCGGGGAACGTGTAGCCGAACTCGATGCGCAGGATCACCGCTTCGCGCTGGTGCTCGGGCAGCGCGGCGAGCGCTTCCTCGTAGGCTTCGAGCATCTCGCGCCCGATCTCGCGCTCGAGCGCCGAGGCGTCGCGGCTCGGCATCGACTCCGCCGGCGCCGCGTCCACGCGCTCGCGCGAGCCCCGCCGGATCTCGTCGCGCACCGCGTTCAGCATGATCCGGCGGAGGTAGGCGACGAACGATCCCTCGGTGCGCATCTCGAAGCGGTCGAGCGAGCCCAGGGCCCGGAGCAGCACCATCTGCGCGAGGTCGCTCGTGTCGTGGAGCGATCGGGCGTGGCCGGGGAGCCGACCGTGAGCCCATGCCGCGAGCCGGGGCAGGTAGCGCGCGCACAGCCGCTCGCGGGCCCCCGCGTCGCCTCCCCGGATGCGGGTCAGCAGGATCGAGGTGGTCTCGAGTGACGGAGCAGACGCCGCAGAGCGGGACTCGGGGTTTTCGAGCATGCGGACTCCGGCGGCCACGGACCCCAGAGGCCCGGACCGCCGAAAGTGTACCGTATCCGTTGCCGAGTCCCCGCTCCCGGTCCATCGCGCCCTCCTCCCCGTGCCCTGGGGAACTAACGCGCCCTGAGGGTGAAAGCGAACGGGGCGGCAACCCGGGCGCCGGCGAGCGCGTATCCTCGACCGGCCCATTCGACCCGGAGACCTGCCATGACCCGCTTCCGCCTCATTGCCGCCGCGCCCCTCCTGCTGCTCCTCCCGGCAGGCGCTTCCGCCTCCCAGCACTGGGATCATTCGTTCCCGGCCGGGAAACACCCCAAGGTCGTGATCACCGGATCCGATGCCCACATCCGGGTCCACGCCGCGACCGGAACCACCGTCGAAGCCAGCGTCACGGCGAAGGGCCAGACCGTCGGCATTTACTTCCAGAGCCGAAAACCCGAGGTCTCGTTCGACCAGAAGGGTGAGGTGATCGAAATCGTCGCCCGCTCGGGCGGAGAGGAACGGAAGAGCGGCACCGGAATCATGATCACGTGGCTCACGCTCGTGGTGGACGTCACGGTTCCGCCGGGGTGCGACCTCGAGATCGAGAACGACGACGGCCCGGTGCAGGTGTCGGGTATCGAGGGGCGCGTAGAGGTGCGCAACAGCGACGGCGATGTCCATCTCAGCGACCTGCGCGGCGACATCCGGGTGCGCACGAGCGACGGCCCGGTGGTCGCCGAGAACCTCGACGGCCGGCTCCAGGGCCACACCGCCGACGGCACGATGCGGGTGAGCGGACGCTTCGACGAGCTCGATCTCGAATCCCAGGACGGCCGGCTCACCGTGGACATCCAGCCCGGATCACAGATCCGCGAAGCGTGGAACCTGACCACCCAGGACGGCGGCCTCGACCTCGGCATACCCGGAGCGCTCAAAGCCACGCTCGACGCGCGCGTCGAGGATGGCGGAATGCGCATCGATCTTCCGAAGGTCGAAGTCGGCGACTCGCACCCCAGTGGGGTGCGGATCGATCTCAACGGGGGCGGCCCGGTGCTGCGCGTGCGTTCCGCGGACGGCTCGGTCAGGATCCGAACCCACTCGTGAGCTAGAACACTTCCTGGGTGCCGAGGTAGAGGCCCTTCGAGTTCGAGTTGCCCCAGCCGTAGTCGAGGGTGAGGTTGGTGCGCGTGCGTTTCACGAACTTGAGCCGGAGTCCGACGCCGATGCCGGGATCGAGCTTGCCGAACTGCTCGTTGGCCTGCGTGCTGGCCATCGCGTTCACGAACGCCACGGCCCCGAGCAGGCCGTCCCGGGTGAGGACGGCCCGGTACTCGGCCTCGGTGTAGACTTGGTTCGGCGCCCGCAGCCGGCCCTGCACGTAACCGCGCCCGCTCTTGCCGTAGGTGTCCCAGCCGATGGCGGGGAGGTCGAGATACGGCGCCGACCGCCCGAACGTCATCCACAGGGTGCTCCAGATCGCGAGCACGTTGCGGCTCCCGTGCGGCAGGATCGGGTACGCGCGGAAATCGCTCTGCAGCTCCTGCCAGGTCGCGTCGCCACCCAGCGCGCCGGCATACGAACGCAGCGTGGCGTTCCAGAGCAAACCCCGTGTCGCGTAGATCGGGCTGTCGCGGCTGTCGATCAGCACGTTCGCGGAGAGCCCGGAGGCGAAGGTCCGGCGGACCGCGCCGCCGCTGTACACCGTGAACGGTGTCAGCTCCCCGGCTTCCGCGCGCTCGTCCACGATCTCGTCATGGATGTTCAGGTGGTAGCCGAGACCGAAGTAGAGGTTCTGGCCCACCCGGATGTAGGCGGTCTCGTAGAGCCGCCACATCACGAAGTTCATGGGGTACTTGCCGACCTGCTCGGTGGTGGGACCGAGGCCGTAGGTGGGCTGCGAGGTGTCGAGGTAGCGCCAGTCGCCCTTGAAGTTCCACTTGTTGCCCGGAACCCAGGCGTCCGACTTGAACTGGATGCTGAGCTGCTTCGACGTCGAGTAGGTCGCGTTGAGCGCGAACACCGACACCCGCGTCTCCGCCGGATCGCCGAGCCAGCCGCCCGCCGAAGCGCCGATCCCCGCGTACACGCCGTAGGCGGGGTTGTAGCCGATCGAGGGCAGCGCCACGATCGACAACCCGGGCCGCTCGAGCGCCGCCTCGGTGCGCACCGTGTCCCGTCCGAGCAGGCGCGCGATCACGTCGCCGATGTCGCGCTGGGGTGGCAGCGAATCATTCCGCACTTCCGGGCCGGGCAGTTGTGGCGGCGCATCCTGCGCGCGGGCTGCGCTCGTGCACGCAACGATCAGCGCGGCGAGGAACGACGCGGCGCGGAGGAGACCGGTTCGGCTCAACTCGAGCCTTCACCGGCCGGCCGGATGAGCGCGCGGCCGAGCAGCTTGATCAGCGCCTGATGCGGCGTCATGCGGCGCGCCGCGAGGTCCTCGATCGTGCGCCGCCAGGTGTCGCGCGACAGCGCGTCGCGGAACTCCTCCCAGAGCCGGAAGCGCAGCAGGTCTTCGAGCCGCTGCTCGAGGCGGCGCCGGCGGCGCCGGTCGAGCCCGCCCTTCTCGAGCAGCCACGCGAGGTGCCCTTCGAAGCGATCCACCACCTCGGACACGCCCGTTCCCTGCGAGGCCACGGTGAGCAGCACCGGCGGCTCCCACTCCGAGCGCGCGGCGCGCAGCTCGAGCGCCGAGCGCACCGCGAAGGCCCCGCGCTCGGCGCCCTCGCGGTCCGCCTTGTTGATCACGAACAGGTCGCCGATCTCCATCAGGCCCGCCTTCATCGCCTGGACGCCGTCGCCCGATTCCGGCACCAGCACCACCGCCGTGGAATCCGCGGTCTCCGCGACCTCGAGCTCGCTCTGCCCCACGCCCACCGTCTCGATCAGAATGCGCGTGAACCCTGCGGCATCCAGCACGTCGCACACCTGGGCGGTGTGCACGGCGAGCCCGCCCAGGCTCCCGCGGGTCGCCATCGAGCGGATGAACACGCCGGGATCGCCGGTGATCTCGCCCATGCGCACGCGGTCACCGAGCAGCGCGCCACCGCTGAAGGGGCTCGTGGGATCGACCGCCACGATGCCGACCGTCTCGCCGCGCGCACGGTATTCCATCGCCATGCGGGTGACCAGCGTGCTCTTCCCCGCGCCCGGCGGCCCGGTGATGCCGAGCCGCAGCGCGCGTCCACTGGCGGCGAAGCACGCGTCGAGCAGCTCCTCGGTCTCGGGGGCCTCGTTCTCGACCCACGAGATGGCGCGCGCGAGCGCCGGGCGATCGCCGGCCAGCGTGCGGCGGATGAGATCGTCGGCCGCGCTCACGCGCTGCGTCCCGCTCCGACCGAGAGCGCGGCCAGCACCGCCCCGGCCACCTCTTCGGCGGCGCGCGGCCGCGCCAGCTTCCCGGCCGCCTCGCGCATCGTCGCGCTCGCGCGATCGTCGGTGAGCAACCGCTGAACCGCGGACTCCACCGCTTCGAGCGAATCGGCGTGGAAGGCCGCACCGGCGGCTTCGAGCTGCTCGGCGTTCCGCACCTCCTGGCCGGGCGTCGGCCGGAACACGACGAGTGGCGCGCGCTTGATGAGGGCCTCGGAGCACGTGAGCCCGCCGGCCTTCCCCACCACCACGTCGCACGCCTCGAACAGGAGATCGATCTGGTCCGTGAACCCGAGGCTCCGCACCCGGCCCGGCATGCGCGTCGCGAGATCGTCCACCTCCGCGCGCAGCCGCTCGTTGGTGCCGCACCCGACGATCACCTCGGGCAGCGCTGGCAGCAGCGCGAGCCGCGCGGCCAGCACCGCGAGCGGACCGACCCCGCTGCCGCCCCCCATCACGAGCACGATGCGCGCGCGGAGATCGATGCCGAGACGCTGCCGCGCCTCGTCGCGTCCGACCCCTTCGGCGAACTTGGGATCGACCGGGATGCCGGTGACCTGGATCGCCTCGCGCGGCACGCCGTGGGTCGCCAGCTCCTCGGCGGTGCGCTCGGTGGCGACGAAGTAGCGGTTCACGTGCGGGAAAGCCCAGAACGGATGGGCCGAGAAGTCGGTGATGACGCCGAACAGCGGCACGTCGAGCCCGCCGCCGCCGCGCGCCGCGGAAAGCGCCTCCATCGGCAGGAAGTGCGTGCACACGACCGCATCGGGACGCTCGCGCTCCACCACCCGCACCAGACGCCGCAGGTTGAGCCGGTCGAGCGCCAGTCGCACCGGAGCGGTGCTGCGATTCACCGGCGCCTGCTCCCAGGAATGGTAGAGCGCGCCCCACAAGCGCGGGGCGCGGGCCGCCATGGCGTTGTAGGAGGCGGCGTAGGTCCCGCGGTAGAGCCGTGACGCGTAGACCAGCGTGTCCACTTCGCGCACCACGATACCCGGTGAGCGGCGCGTGAAGGCGGCAGCCAGCGCCTGGGCCGCGCGCTTGTGACCGCTGCCGGCGGTGGCGTGGAGGATGGCGATCCTAAGCCCGGGCGTCGCGTCGCCGCGCGCGAGCGTGTCCACCGCCACCATGCCGCGACCGGCGGGCGGGAACAACACCTCGGAGCCGGAGGTGGCGCGCCATCGGGCACGCCACCAGCGCCGCTGCGCGCGCAGGCGTGCGCGCCATCGCTGCGTGAGGTCCTTCGGGATGCGCAGTCTGGGGGGCAAGCGGGATCCGCAGGTTTCGGGTGAGCGGCGTCAGGGAAATCGCGCCGGCAACAATACCCGAACGCCACCCCGCGTGCGTTTACGCGCAATGGATCAGCGGGAGACCACGATCCGGCGGGCCGCGATGAACGCTCCCGCCGTCAGGCGCACCAGATAGACTCCGCTCGCGACGGGCACTTGGGAGGCGGTCACGTCCCAGCGCGCTTCGTGGCGACCCGCTCCATACTTCGCGTCGGCCAGTGTCGCGATTCTGCGACCGCTCAGATCGAAGACTTCCATCCGGACGGCCGCTTCGCGCGGCAGGGAGAAGGGAACCACCATCGCGGTCCGGGCCGGGGTCGGGATCGCAACGCCGAGCGCGAATCCTTCGAGACTCGGGCCTTCCACCGCGGTGGTCTGCTCGACGAACACTTCGGTCGCGAACGGCGACCCCGCGTAGCCCGCATCGATCGACTGAACGCTCCAATAGTAGGTGCCCCGCAGGAGGTTCATGGTCCACGAAAGGTGCGACCCGCAGTTCCCGTCCGCGGGAACCCGGAGCTTTCCGGAGGGGTTTGCAGATGGCGCCAGTACTTCAGAACCCCCGGGAGTGGTTCCGACCCGGAGCTGGTAGGTGAGCCCGGCAGCGGGCGTCGTGTCATCGGTCGATGCGTCCCACGCGAACGTGACGGACCCGCCAGGCGCCGCCGTCGCGTGCAATCCAGCGGGAGTCGCAGGCGGCAGGTTGGCGGGATATCCGAACCCGTTCCGGTAGACACGGGTGGTGGAGCCGAGCCCCGGTGGCCATCCCGCGATCAGGACGTCGAGATCTCCGTCGTTGTCGTGGTCTCCAAATGAGGCGTTCCCGGCCATCGAGTCGAAGTGGACCCCGGTGAAGGTGAACGTCGGATCCGGCCCTCCGTTGTTCCGGTAGAGCGCGGCGCGAAAATAGGCCCCCGAGGGCGCGAACGGGTTCTGCCCCGACAGCAGGAGGTCGCGATCTCCGTCGTTGTCGAAGTCGCCCCAGGCCGCGGAGCCTTCACGGAGGCTGAGCAGGGGCACGCCTGAGTAGACCAGGTCGGGATCGGGCCCTCCGGTGTTCCGGTAGAGCCGCGTCATCGGTCCGATCGGATCGTTGTCGCCGAGCACCACGAGATCGAGGTCGCCGTCGTTGTCGTAATCACCCCAGGTGGAGTACGAAAACGTCGCGGAGAGGATGTGGATCCCGGCATCGGTCAGAACGCCGCCCTGATTGCGGAAGACCCAGGCGCTATCGGAATTGCCGGGCTGGTTGATGTAACCGGAATAGAAGAGGTCGAGATCCTGGTCGCCGTCGTAGTCACCCCATGACGCATGGCCCAGCGCCGCGCCGGGCAGCTGCGCACCGCTGTCCTCCCAGAAGGGCGGCGTCGCTCCGAGATTCCAATAAAGGATCGCCGGCGGAATGGGGGAAAACCCGACCGGTGACGTGGAGAACGCATCGAGGTCGCCGTCTCCATCACCGTCTCCCCACGCCACGCGGCCACCGTCGCCGGCGATCTCCGATCCGACCACGAACGTGGGGGTGGGACCGCCACTGCTGCGATAGGTCCGCAGGCGGTAGCCGGCCGCGCCCGAGATCAGCACATCGAGATCGCCGTCGCGGTCCTCGTCCGCCCATGCCACGGCGCCGTTCAAGAACACCGCGCCGATGTCGGTGTAGGTGGGGAACGTCTCGCCGTTGTTGCGAAAGATCTTCGCGAGTTGGGTGTGAGGAGGATCGCGCAGCACTCCCGACACGAGTACGTCGAGGTCGCCATCGCCGTCGTAGTCACCCCAGGCGGCCGAGCCACCGCGCACCGACGCGAGAGGAACGGAACCGATGTTGGTGAACTGGGCGAAGGCGGGCGCGGCTCCGCAGAACGAGATGAGCGCAAGGATCGCGAGGACGGGACGAACCGGTCGAGTGTTCACGGTCACCTCCGAGGTTGAGCGACGGGGAAAGTCTACGCCCGCGCCGCACGGCCGGGCACCAGAATCTCCAGGGACCCGGCCGACCTCTCAACTCATTGCTGGACCGTCGCTCGCGTCCGGCCCCTACTCCCTCAGGGCGTTCCGGTAGTGACGGAGCACGGCACCCTCGGCTTCGAGCTCGATGGTGATGACGTCTATGCGCACCGGTGCGCCGGTGCCGGCCACCACTCCGGCCGCGCGGCGGAGGCGCGTGCGCTTGGCGCCGTCGATGGCGGCGGCCGCTCCGCCATAGTCGCTCCGGCTGCGGAACTTCACTTCGACCAGCACCTGGGTGGGACCGTCGCTCGCGACGATGTCGACTTCGACGCCGCCGATCCGCACGTTGCTCGCCTCGATCCGGTAGCCGGCGAGCTTCAGGAATTCCGCCGCGAGTGCTTCGCCTGCGAGACCGCGGGAACGCGTGATGCCCATGGATCCGCTCCACGGGGGCGTGGGATGAAGAGGGGCTGCGAGGCTACTGCAGGACGGTCTCCGTCTCGAAGGGCAATTCGAGCACGCACACGGGTGAGAACGAGTAACGATGGAGCGGACACGGCCCGAGCCGCGCGAGGGCTTCCAGGTGCTCGGGGGTCGAATAGCCCTTGTGGCGGGCGAAGCCGTACTGCGGCCACAGCGCATCGAACCGCTCCATGATGCGGTCGCGGACCACCTTGGCGATCACCGAGGCGGCGGCGATTGAGATCATTTTCGCGTCGCCGTCCACCACCGCCTGCTGGGGAAGCCTCAGGTCCGGGATCAGGTCGTCGCCGTCGACCAGCACCAGCTCGGGCCGCACCTTGAGCCGGCTCACCGAGCGCCGCATCGCCGTGAGGCTCGCGCGCCGGATGTTCGAGCGCTCGATCGCGCGCGGACCCACCACTGAAAACGCGAACGCCCGGGCCTTTTCACGGACCCGGGCGAACATCTCGAGGCGCAGCTCCGGCGCCATCTTCTTGCTGTCGTCGAGGCCTTCCCAGCGCTCGCCGCGGGGCAGCACCACCGCGGCCGCGACCACGGGTCCCGCAAGCGGCCCGCGGCCCGCCTCGTCGACTCCGGCAACGTCCGCCGTGTCCGCGCACAGGCGCGACTCGGCGCGGGCCAGCCGGCGCCATGCGGCGGCGGCCACCTTAGGCTCCGGTGTCCTCGCTCTTCTTCTCGACCAGGCGCGCCGCCTTGCCGGTCTTCTTGCGCAGGTAGAACAGTTTCGCGCGACGCACCTTGGCTACCTTGAGGATCTTGATGTCCGCGATCGAAGGGCTGTGAAGCGGGAACGTGCGCTCCACGCCGACGCCCTCGCTGATCTTGCGCACGGTGAACGACGCACGCACTCCACTTCCGCGCACGTTGATGATGTGGCCCTTGAACTTCTGCTGCCGCTCCTTGTCGCCCTCGATCACGCGCACCGACACCTCGACGGTGTACCCCGGGCGCAGGTCAGGACGTTCGGACTTGAGCTGGGCGGCTTCCAGCTTCTGCATGAGGCCCATTGCGGGCTCCTTTCTCTGGGAAGAGGCCCCGACGCACGGGGCGCAAAAGGGCGGGCATTATAGGCGATCGGCCGCGGGGGCCGCAAAGCCCGCCTTTTCGGCCGTTTCAGCGACGCCGGCGACCGCTCCGCCCCTCGAGCAGGTCACGGTCCTCGGGAGCGAGCGACGCGCCCTCGAGCAGATCGGGCCTCCGCTGCTGCGTGCGCTGCAGCGACTGCAGCCGCCGCCAGCGCGCGATCTCCGCGTGGTTCCCCGAGAGCAGCACGTCCGGGACCTTCCAGTCGCGGTACTCGGCCGGCCGCGTGTAGTACGGCGCATCGAGCAGCCCGCTGTGGAACGAATCGGATTCCACCGAATCGAAGTCGCCGACCACGCCGGGCAGAAGCCGTGCGATCGCATCCACCACGCACAGCGCTGCCGGCTCGCCACCCGAGAGAATGAAATCGCCGATCGAGAGCTCCTCGTCCACCAGGTACTCGGCGACCCGCTCGTCGACGGCCTTGTACCTCCCGCAGATCAGCACCACGTGCGCGAGCCCGGAGTACTCGATCGCGACCGGCTGGGTGAACCGCCGCCCCTGCGGGGACGTGAGCACCACCCGCGTGCCCGCCGGGCGGCTTCCCGGCGATCCGACCTCGAGCGACTGCAGCGCGCGGTCGATCGGCTCCACCTTCATCACCATCCCCGGGCCGCCGCCGAACGGGTAGTCGTCGGTCGTGCGGTGGGTGTTCTCGGTGAATTCGCGGAGCCCGATCACGGCGGCCTCGAGCTGTCCCTTCTCGCGGGCGACCCGGATCATTCCCTCATCGAGTGTGCCCAAGAAGAAGTCCGGAAAGATGGTGAGGATCGAAATGCGCATCAGATCTGGTCCAGACCCACCGGAAGCTCCACCGTGATGGTGCGCGCTTGCATGTCCACCTTGCGGACGATCTCGGGCGTCACCGGCACCATGTACTCGCGCTCGCCGCGGACCACATAGACCTGATGGGCGGCGAGGTTGAGCACGTCGTGCACGGTCCCGAGCGCCTTGCCGTCGGCATCGCGCAGTTCGAAACCGACCACCTGGAATGCGTACGCGACACCCGGTCCGGGATCGGGGATGCGCTCGGCCTCCACCAGCAGCTCGCCACGCGTCAGCCGCGCCGCCTGCTCCCGGGTCGTGCAGCGCGCGAACGTGGCCAGCATGCGGCCGTTCGCGAGGTGCACCTCCTTCAGCTCGAGCGGGCGCTCCTCGCCCCGGGCAGAGCGGAAGGTGAACGTGCGGATCCCGAGCAGCTCCTCGGTTTCGAGGGAGCAGCCGTCGAGGTAGACCTCACCGGCCAGCCCGTGCGGCCGGCCGAATCGGCCCACTTCCACCAGGCTCATGTTCTGGGGCTCCGCGGGCTGCGGCCGCGGACGGCCGTCAGTCGGCGATCTCGAGCGACGCGTGCCGTCCGCCGAGACCGGCGGCGGCGTCGAGCGCCAGACGCATGGACCGTGCGGTGCGTCCCTGGCGGCCGATGACGTGACCGAGGTCGTCGGGATGGACGAACAGCTCGAGCGCGGTTTCGTCGCCGGTCTGGAGGAACTCGACCCGGACGTCGTCGGGGTGATCCACGAGGCCGCGCGCCATGTAGCCCGCGAGCTCGCGCAGACGCTCGTCTACGGCGTCGGGCTCGCGGCGGGCGGTGGCTCGGGGCTGCTCGGGCGCTGGTACGGCACGGACGACAGTCTCAGCCCCGCCAGCAGGAAGAGGATGATCCACAGGACCAACAGCCCCAGGCCCGGCAGCGGCTGGTTGAGTTTGAGGGCCACGAGACCGCTTACGCAGAGGGCGACCCCACTGAGCCACACCAGGAGAACGGTTGTCTTCTGACATTTCAGTATGCTCGCAAGTCGATGGTTGGTGTGATCCTTCCCACCCTCGTACACCTTGCGGCCATCGCGGGTGCGGGTGATCACGACGAAGAACAGGTCGAATGCCGGGTAACCGAGCATCATGATCACGCCGGCCCGGCCCCAGCCCATGGGCGCCTCGTCATAGGCGAGGAGGCCCGAAGTGGCGAGACAGTAACCCAGAAACAGGCTTCCTGCATCTCCGAGGAAGATCTTCGCCTTGGGGAAGTTGTAGCGGAGGAATCCGACGCAGGCCCCGGCGACGGCGAGCTGGGCGGTGGCCAGGGAGTACGCCCCGCGATCCCAGGAGTTCAGGGCGAAGCCGGCGAGCGCGATGGCCGCGAGTCCCCCGACGATCCCGTTCATGTTGTCGAGGAAGTTGATCGCGTTCATCAGCGCGATGATCGAGACGAGCGCGAACAGGGCATTGAGCGCGATCGGCATGCCGAAGTCGGGGATGTGGCCGGTGCAGATCAGCAGGACCGCAGTCAAACCCTGGAGCAGGGACTTGAGCCGTGGCTCCATCCCGAAGCGGTCGTCCCAGAGACCGATCCCGAGGGCGAGAAAGAGGCCCGCGAGAATGAAGGGGACTTCGGGAGTGGACACCGGAATCGGCAGCACCCACCCGGCCTGGCGCACCACGAGCCAGGCGATCAGCGCGGAAACGAAAACCACCGCGCCTCCAAGGAGGGCGGTGGCGGAGGTGTGGAGCTTACGCGCCTCGGGATGATCCAGATAGCCGGTCGCCCACGCCATTCGAGTCCCGAACGGCGTGAGCAGCAGGGACAAACCGAGCCCTACGAGGAATGCGGTCGCCAGCTCCATTGTGCAGCGGTATCGGCCCGACCGCAGTCCCCGTTCAGTCGATTGCCCCCAGTCCGGCCGGCACCGGCATCCCCATCTGCTCGCACATGTCACGCACCGTCATGACGAGCAGGTCATCCAGGCTGAGCTGCGGCCGGTAGCCCACGAAGCGGCTGATCTTCGCGAGATCCGGAACGCGCCGGCGCATGTCTTCGAACGAGCTACCGTACACCTTTTCGTAGGGGACGAGCTCGACCTCGGAGCTGCTGTCACACACCCGACGGATGCGCTGAGCCAGCTCGCCGATCGTGGTTTCTTCGTCGCTCCCCACATTGAAGATCTGCCCTTCGGCTTCCTTGCTGTCGGCGAGCAGGAGCACGCCGCGCACCACGTCGGCGACCGCCGAGAAGCACCGCGACTGCAGGCCGTCCCCAAAAACGAGAATGGGCTCGTTCTTCAGAGCCCGGTGAATCATGTTCGGGATGACCATGCCGTAGGCGCCCGTCTGACGGGGGCCGCAGGTGTTGAAACACCGCACCACCGTCACCGGCAACTGGCGCTGCTGGTAGTAGGCCTGGGCCAGGCATTCATCGACCGCCTTGCCGCACGCATAGGACCAGCGCAGCTTGTGAGTCGCACCCATTACCCGGTCGTCGTCCTCGGAGAAGGGAACCGAGATGCCCTTCCCATAGACCTCGCTGCTCGAGAACACCATCACCTTGCGGCCATGCTCGGAACAGGCTTCGAGCACGACTTCGGTGCCGCGGATGTTCGTGAGAAGCGAACGGAGGGGATTTTCGAGGACGTACTTGACGCCCACCGCGGCCGCCAGATGGAACACGCGGTCGCACTGAGCTACAAGTCCCTGAACCAGGGCCAAATCGGTAACGGAGCCTTCGAGGAATCGGAAACGGGGATGTCGCTCGAACGAGCGAAGGTTCTCGAGACGGCCGGTGGAGAGGTCATCGAGCGCCCACACCTCGGCACCACGCTGCAACAGTGCCTCGCAAAGGTGCGACCCGATGAATCCTGCACCCCCTGTTACGAGGACTCTCATGCTCTTTCCTCTCTGGTTCTGGGTCGAACTAGCGGACGCGCAAGTTATCGTCCAGTTTCCAGTCCGTCCGCACCCCAGAAACCATGCGTGCAAGAACGCTTGGGCGTTGTAGGTTTTAGAAAGGAAGTGGCTTCAAGTCGGAACGTGTGAACGTTGAACTTGAAGTTCAGGAGGGTAGCAATGAAATCAGTTAAGGGGTCTCCTGGGCAGCAACGCTGACGGCTCGTAAGCAGTACCGACGGTACGTGGGGGGACCGCGTCACTGCTGCGGCGCATAGTCTGCCACAAGGAAAAGGGCTTGTCACGGATAGAACACGGAAAAGTGCAAGATTCAGGAACGGGTGTCGTGAAAAACGCCCGGTCGTGTTATCAGCCATCCCGGCGTGAAGCTGGACACAGCGCCAGTGCCCCATCCGGAGGCCAAGATCTCTAAAATCGATACCGCCGCTGCCCTTTGTTTCGCCCTGCTAACCCTGTCTCTCCCCTGGACCATCGCCCCAATGTCCATCGCCGTGGGGCTGACCGTGGCCACCACGATCCCCCTCTGGCTCGGGATCGGAGCACCTCCCCGCCGTCCCGGGAGAACCCCGGTGCTCATCCCCGCCGTTTTCTGGCTGGTGGCCCTGGCGTTATCGGCAGCCTTCGCGCTCGACTCCGCCGGCAGCTTTCGCCCCCTCCGGAAGGCGCTCTTCCCCGCTCTGGTTCCACTCGCCGCCTTCCACACCTCCTCGCTCATCGCGGGACGCCGGGCGACCACTGCCTGGTTGGGCTCGGCAGCGCTCGCGGCGACAGTCGGGCTCGCCGGCTACCTTCTTGCCGGTCATGGCTACCCGGCGCGGGCCCGCGGCGCGGTCGGCCACTACATGACCTATGGCGGGCAGCTCATGCTGGCCGCCCTGGTGGGCCTCGGAGCTCTCGTCCTCGAGCGGGGCTGGCTGCGGGTCGCGGGCGCGGCGGCGCTGCTGGCTGGCATTCCGGCGCTGGCGGCGACATACACTCGGAGCGCCTGGATCGGGTTCGGTGCCGGCCTCCTCGTGGTGCTCGGGGTCGCGCGTCCCCGGTGGATCCCGGCGGTGCTCGCGGCGGGTGTCGTCGTGGCGCTGGCGGCGCCGGCCTCGATGCGCGAACGTGCCGCGAGCGCCTTCGATCCCAGGCACCCGACCAACGTCGAGCGCACCCACATGTGGGAGGCCGGTATCCGGATGTTTCGCGATCGCCCCTGGACCGGGGTCGGACTGATGGACCTCAAGCCCACCTACGAACGGTACCGGTCGCCGGCGGCGAATGAGCCCGCGGGCCACCTGCACAGCGTTCCCATCCAGATCGCGGCCACCATGGGTGCGGTCGGACTCGTGGCCTTCATCCTTCTCTATGGGTCGCTCCTCAGATGCGCGACGGCCGGGCTCCTCACCCAGGTCCGGGCTCGCGCGCCGGGGGCCGGGGTGCGGCTCGGCGTGCTCTCCGCGCTGACGGCGTTCCTCGTGGCCGGGCTCTTCGAGTGGAATTTCGGCGACGAGGAGCTGCTCTATCCGCTCTTCGTCCTCTCCGGGATCGCCTGGGCGGCGCGCGACTGGGACCGCTCGTGAAGGTGGCGCTGGTGCACGACTGGCTCACCGGGATGCGCGGCGGCGAGCGTGTGCTGGAACGGATGTGCAAGCTGTTCCCGGACGCTCCCATCTACACGCTGCTCTGGAAGCCGGGCGCACTATCGCCGGCGATCGAGTCCCACCCGATCACCACCACGTTCATCCAGCAGATGCCGCTCTCGAGCCAGATCTACCGCTGGTACCTGCCGCTCTTCGACCGCGCCATCGAGAGCGTCCGCCTGAAGGGATTTGACGCGGTCATCTCGTCGAGCCACTGCGTGGCGAAGGGGGTCCCGGTCCCGCCCGGCACCTTCCACATGAGCTACGTGTACACGCCGATGCGCTACCTCTACGAGTTCGAAGACGTCTACTTTCCCAAAGACAGATTCCCCTGGCCGCTCTCTTGGTACGTGCGGAAGACGCTCGACCGGCTCCGCGCGTGGGACCAGAAGACCGCATCCGGCCCGGACGTGTTCGTCGCGATCTCGCACTACGTCGCCTCGCGCATCGACCGCTGGTACGGGAGGCCCTCGGAGGTGGTGTATCCGCCCGTCGACATCGAGCGCCTGCAGGAGCCGGCGCGCCACAGCGCGACGCGGCGGCCGGGCGGCTTCGCCTCGTTCGCCACGCCGCCGATCGCGATCGGGCGCCCGTTCTATCTGGCGGCCGGTGCGTTCGCGCCCTACAAGCGCACCGAGCTCGCGATCGAGGCCTGCGTCCGGCTCGGGCGCCGGCTGGTCGTCGTGGGATCGGGGCAGGACGAGAAGCGCCTGCGGAAGCATGCGAAACACGGCATCGAGTTCGTGGGCTGGACCTCGGACGCGCACCTCGCCGAGCTCTACCGGCATGCCGAGGCCCTGCTCTATCCGGGCGAAGAGGATTTCGGGATCGTCCCGGTCGAGGCGATGGCCTCGGGCTGTCCGGTCGTGGCCTACGGCCGCGGCGGTGTGCTCGAGTCGGTGGGCCGCGGGGCCCCGGCTGCGGATCGCGCGCGGGTCGAGGCGGGCGGAACCGCGCGCGTGCCCGGCGGAGTGCTGTTCGGCGAACAGACCGTCGAGGGCGTGATGGAAGGAATCCGGACGCTCGAGAAGGCGCCGGTCGACCGTGGCCCGCTCGCCGGGTGCGCGGCGCCGTTCGGCCCCGAGCGCTTCGACCGCGAGTTCCTGGCGGTCTTCGAGCGCGGCTACGAAGCCTGGCGCCGGAAGTCGACCCCCCACTGATCGCCGTGTCCACGATCCCTGGAACCCCCGGCGACGAAGCGCTGCTCGCCGAGCTGGTCGGACGCATGCGACGCGGCGAGGGTTACCTTCATCAGTTCGAGTGCCTGGCCTCCGCCTACCAGTACCGGCGGCTCTATCGTCTCTGCCGGAAACACGTGCCGCCCGGCTCCCAAGTGCTCGACTGGGGCGCCGGCAACGGCCACTTCTCCTGCTTCCTCTCCCGCAGCGGCCATCGCGTCACCGGGTATTCGTTCCTGCCCTATGAGTACGAGCGCTGGCTCGCGGACCCGGCCTACCGGTTCGTCGCCGGGAGCGAATCGGAGCCCGTGCGGCTGCCGTTCCCGGAGGCGAGCTTCGACGCGGTCGCCTCGGTCGGAGTGCTCGAGCACGTCCGCGAGACCGGCGGCAACGAGGCCGGGAGCCTCGCCGAGATCGCGCGTGTGTTGAGGCCGGGCGGTACGTTCATCGCCTTCCACTTTCCCAACCGCTGGACGTGGATCGAGCGCGCGGCCGGGCTCGTGCGGGGGAAACACCGGCACGCCTACCGCTACCGGAAGGGCGACGTGCGGCGCCTGATCGCGGGCGCCGGCCTCGAGCTGATCGAGACCCGGCGCTACGCCGCGCTCCCGCGCAACGAGGTGTACCGCCTGCTCGGACCGTGGCGCGACTCGCGCGCATTCGCCGAGATGTACGACGCGCTCGACGGCGTGCTGTCGGTGGTGCTGAACCCGATCTGCCAGAACCACTACGTGGTCGCGCGCAAGCCCGGCGCGTCGGCGCGCGCAATCGCGTCGCGATAGACCGCGACCGTCCGCTCCACCATCCGCTCCACCGTGAAGCGCTCGCGCACGCGCTCGCGGGCCGCCGCCACCAGCCGCGCGCGCCGGGCGGGATCCTGGAGGAGCTCCTCGACGGCCGCCGCCAGCGCCGCCGGGTCTCCGGGCGGGGTGATCCGCCCGTGAACGCCGTCCTCCAGGATCTCCCGGTGACCGGGGAGATCGCTGGCCACCACGGCGGCACCGGCCGCCATGGCTTCGAGCACCGCCAGTGGCAGTCCCTCCCAGAGGGACGGGAAGACCGCGACGTCGAATGTCTTCAGCAGCTCGGCGGCATCCGTGCGGAATCCACAGAAGGTGATTGCCGCGCCGAGCCCGGCGGCTCGGGCGGCCTGCTCGGCAGCGGCGCGCAGCGGACCGTCCCCCGCCACGATGAAGCGGACGTCGGGACGGCGCGCCGCGAGCCGGGCCGCCATCGCGACGAACGCGAGCGGATCCTTCTGCTCGACGAGCCGCGCCAGCAGGCCGACGCACGGCGTGCCGGCGGGAAGGCCGAATTCGGCGCGGCGGTCCGCCGCGTGCTCGAAGCGCTCGATCGGGATGCCATTGGGCACCACCACGAAGTGCTGCGTCGGAATGCCGAGGCGGCGTGCGGTGGCGAGGTCCCCCTCGGTCAGGCACACGGTGCGGCGCGCGGTCGTGACGATGAAGCGCTCGGCGCGCACGGCCACAGCGCGCAGCAGACCGGGGAGCCGCCGGTTGAAGGAGAAGGCATGCCCGGTGTAGACGATCGGGTCCGGCCGGCCGCGAAGCGCGAGCGCGCCGAAGAAGCCCGAGCGCGTGCCGTGCAGGTGGACGAGATCGTGCGGCAGGAAACGGAACGCGCGGGCGAGCTGGAGCGGTCCGGCGAAGCGCAGGGTGCCGACGGCATGCACGCCGGCGCCCGCCTCGCGCAGTCGCTCGAGCGCCGGACCCGGTCGCCCGAACACCACGGTGCTCGAGTGACCGCGCGCGCCGAGACCCCGCACCAGGTGGATCAGATGCTCCGAGCCGCCGCCCACGTCCAGGGTGGCGATCACGTGGAGCACGCGCCAGCTCCCGCTCGAGTGCGGCGTCATCGTGCCAGACCCGCCGGAATCGAATCCACCGGTCGCGGGGTGGTCAGTGCGCGCTGGCGTCGCGGAACACGCGGACCACGGTCATGAACAGGATCCTGAGATCCAGCAGCAGCGACCAGTTCTGGATGTAGTAGAGGTCGTACTCGATCCGGCGGTCGAGGGGCGTGTCGCCGCGCAGGCCGTGCACCTGCGCCCAGCCGGTGATCCCCGCCTTCACGTGATGGCGGAGCATGTAACGCGGGACCGAGGAGCGGAACCGCTGCACGTAGAACGGGCGCTCAGGACGCGGTCCGACCAGGCTCATCTGGCCGAGCAGCACGTTCCAGAGCTGCGGCAGCTCGTCGAGCGAGAGCGCCCGCAGGAAGCCCCCGATCCCCGTGCGGCGCGGATCCCCCGGGCGCGACCAGCCGGGCTCGCCGGAGGCTTCGGCATCCGCGCGCATGGTGCGGAACTTGTGCATGCGGAATCGCCGGCCGTTCAGACCAACGCGCTCCTGCGAATAGAACACCGGGCCCGCCGAGTCGAGCCGCACCGCGATCGCGATCGCGAGGAACACCGGCGACAGCACGACCAGGCCGACCGCCGCGAGCACGAAGTCGATCACGCGCTTGAGCAGCGCGTTCCAGCCCTGCCCCGGGCTCTCGGTGATCAGCACGACCGGCGTTCCGTCGAAGTCCTCGACGCTCGCGTTCAACGTGAACGCGCGTGCCAGGTCCGGCACCAGGCGCACCGTCGCGGTCGAGTCCTCGAGCCGCGCCAGCGCCTCGTCCTCGGCGCGGTACTCGGCGCGCCCGAGCGCCAGGTAGACGATCTCGGCCCCCGACTGCTCGACCAGGCCGGGCAGGTCGGCCACCGCCCCCAGCACCGGCACGCCGACGATTTCGGCGCCCGCCGCTTCGCGCGCCGCATCATCGCCTGCCACCACCCCGTGGAGGGTGATCCCGTAGTCGGAGTGCTCGCGGATCTTCCGGATCAGTGCGACCGCGGCCGGCCCGGTCCCGATGACGAGCGCGTGGCGGATGTTCATGCCTCTCCGGCGCAGCTGGCGCAGCGCGGAGCGGATGAGCACCCGGCTCACGGTGAGCGAGAGGAACGCCAGCCCCGCGAACACGAGCAGCACGAGCCGTGACAGCTCGCCGCGGGTGAAGAACGACGCCAGCGCCGCGAAGCCGGTGACGATCGTCACCGACTGCGCGACCCCGAACAGCTCCTGGCCGAAGCGCGAGGTGCGCGCCGAGCGGTACGCGCGATGGCCCCTCAGCACGAGGAGCGTGAACAACGCGAGGACGGCGCCCATCCACAGGTAGAGATCGAGCGGCGGGATGCCGAGCGGCGCGTCCCATCCCGTCCAGTAGAAACGGATGAAATACGCGCCGATCCAGGAGGCGCCGATCAGGATCCCGTCGAGCAGCAGGAAGCCGGTCGCGAATAGGTCCCGATGGCGGGAGAACATGGCGCCGCGAGACTACATGGTTGTGGAGGGAAGAATGTAGCTGGCGGGGTTCCTGCGAAGAGCCGGTGCGTGAGCAAGCGTACCGGCTCTTCCTTCATCCCCCCGTTCTGTCCCAGACCACACTGCCGCTTCCACTTGGACCCGACCGGCTGGCAGTGGATCCACTTCGGCTCCTATTCCCGCCAGTGTCACCCCCGGTTGATACCTCGGTTCCGCTGTAGACACTGCCGCTCGACCTTCAGCTCCCAGACCTTCTCCACCACCTACTACCTCAAACGCCCGGAGCTGCTGGCTCCGGCTTTCCACCGCCTGATCGCCTGCTCGGGCTACCGCCAGATCGCCCGCGAAGCTCGCTGTGCTCCGTCCACCGTCATGTCGCACGCCGCCCGGCTCGGCCGCCATGCCCTGCTCTTCCTTCATCAGCACCGGCCCCGCGGCCCGGTCCAGGAGCCGCTGGTGATCGATGGTTTTGAGAGCTTCGCCTACAGCCAGTACCACCCGCTTCACCTCAACCTGGCGGTCGGCGCCGAGTCCCACTACGCCTATGCGGTGACCCACACCGAGCTCCGACGGAAAGGCCGGATGACTGCTGTTCAACGACGCCGTCGGGAAGCGCTCGAGCGCACCCTCGGTCGCCCTCAGCCTGGAGCCCTCACAGCGGACGTCGAGCAACTGGTGCGGCTCGCCGCCCCCAGCCCGCAGCCGCTGGTGATCCGCTCCGACGAGCATCCGGCCTACCCGCGGGCGCTGCGCCGGCTCCCGGGCTGGTCGATCCGCCACGAATGCACCCCGTCGGTGGCGGCGCGTACCCCCGGTAATCCGCTCTTCCCGGTCAACCTCATCGACCTGCTGCTGCGGCACAACAGCGCCAATCACAAACGCGAGACGATCGCGTTCTCCAAGCGTCATCAGAGCGTGGTCGAGCGGGCAGCGCTGCTGCTCCTATGGCGGAACTTCTCCAAACGGTTCTCGGAGAACCATGACGGCGGAACCCCGGCGATGCGGGTCGGGATCTCGAAGACCCCGCTCTCGATCGAGCGATTGCTCCGGGAGCGCCTTTTTCCAGAGCAGGTGAAGCTGCCCCGGCTCTACCGGAGCTACTACCAGAGGAAGGTGCCCACCGCGCGCATCGCCCGGCCGCGCCTTCACCAGCTCAGGCTCGCCTTCTGATCCGCGATCCCATCGGCTCAGCGAGCGGCTCCGGTGATGCTCGCCAACATTCTTCGCTCCACAACCTACGGTTCACGGCCGGCGCGCCGCGCGAGCGCCCGGTCGTAGACGTCGTGCACGCCCCGCATCATGGCGTCGACCGAGAACATCGTGTGCGCCCGCGCGCGCGCCGCCTCCGCCATGCGGCGGCGGAGCGGCGGGTCTTCGATCAGCCGGCGCACGGCCGCGGCCAGCGCATCGGCGTCGCCGGGCTTCACCACGAGCCCGGTCTCGCCGTCGCGGTTCACGAAGGTGGTCCCGGTGCCGAGGTCGGTACACACGCACGGGACGCCGCACGCCATCATCTCGACCATCGAGAGCCCGAACGTCTCGTTCGGCAGCACCGAAGGCAGCACGCCCACGTCGGCCGCCGCCATCCACTCCGCGATGTCCTTGGGCGGGATCATCCCGGCGAACACCACGCGGTCGCCGAGGCCGCTCGCCCGCCAGCGCTCCTCGAGGCTCGCGCGATGCGGGCCGTCCCCCACGATCACGAGCGTGCCGGGCAGCTGCTTCATCGCGTCGATCATCACGTCGAGCCCCTTGTAGAAGACGAGGCGCCCGACGAACAGGATGATCGGCGTGGCGTGCTTCTCGCGGAACGCCATGGCCGCGGCCGCGTGCCGGCTCATCGACGAGAACGGCGCGAGGTCGATGCCGAGCGGCACCACGCGCGACTTGTCGAGGTAGTGGGGCAGGAAGCGCGAGAACGTGAGCTGGTGCTCGGAGGTCGGCATGATCGCATCCGCGCTCCGGAGCAGGTCGTCAATGAAGCGTCCGTACACCACGAGGAATTTCGCCTGGCGCACGATGTCGCAGTGCCAGGTCACCACCATCGCCCCCTTGGGCCTCACCCAGAGCCAGCTCACCTCGCCCGGCGGGCTCGGGAAGTGGTGGTGGTAGACATCCGCCTCGAGCTTCGCGAGATGCCCCGGCATCGACGGACAGACCGGCGTCGACAGCAGGCGCGCCCACTCCGAAACGCGGATCACCCGCACGCCCTCGACGGTCTCGATCGTGGTGTGCCGCTCCCGTGCCGCCGACGTGAGCACCGTCACCTCGTGGCCGTGGCGGACCTGCCAGGTCGCCATGCGCTCGACGGTCTGCTCCATCCCGCCCACCGTGGGCGGGTAATAGTCCTTATAAAGGTGGACGATCTTCATGAAACAACCCGTTCCAAAGCGAGACGGTAGCGTTGCTCGAGGGCTGCCGAGCGCGAGTTGCCGAGCCGTGCGCGCAGACCGTGCCACGCCGCGCGCAGCCGCCACCCGCGGCGCAGCACGCGCCGCACCTCGGCCTCGGGAATCTCGGGGTGGAACTTGGTGAAGTAACGCACGAGCGCCGGTCCGCCGTCGGCCGGCAGGAGTCCCGTGCGCTTCGAGCCCGTCCCGCGGAGATGCGACACCGTCACGTCGGGAGTGGCCAGCACCGACCAGCCGGCGTCGTGCATGCGCCGGCAGAAGTCGACATCCTCGTGGTACATGAAGTACTCCTCGTCGAGCCGGCCCGCGTCGGCCAGCGCCTCGGCGCGGATCATCCACGCGCAGCCCGAGGTCCAGTCCACCTCTGCGGTCTTCTCCGGGAACGGACGGAACCGTCCCTCGCGGCCGAGGATGCGGTGGAGGTAGAGCGCATGGGCACGCTCGCGCTCGAGGGTTGGAAAGAGCCCCACCGAATCCTCGAAGCCGCCCGTGCCGTCCTGGACCCGCGGGCCGATCATGCCCGCCTCGGGATGTTCCAGGAGCAGATCGACCATCCGGTCGAGTGATCCCGGCGGGGTCTCGACGTCGGGATTGATCACCGCATACCAGGAGGCCCGCGCGCTGGCGAAGCCGGCGTTCACACCCGCCCCGTAGCCGCGGTTCGACCCCATGGCGACCAGGTGATCCGCCCCGAGCACGCGGGAAGCGATGACCGGGCTCTCGTCCGAGCTGGCGTTGTCCACCACCCGGATGTTCAGCGGGCGGCGGGGAGCGCTCTCCAACAAGGCCTTCAGGCAACGCTCGAGGACGGACGATGACTCGTAGGTCACGACGACCGCGGCGATCGCGTCACCACGGTGCGGGGGTGCAGAATCGTTCACGTTGGCAACCTAGCCTCAAGGCCGCGCGCCTGTCCAACCTCTGATACCCTGTTCGCCCCATGAGTGATTCGTTACGCCTCGAGAGCCCGGTCCGGACCCCCGGATGGCGGACTTTCCTCCCCCTCGTCCTGATCGCGCTGGCCGCCTCGACGTGGGCCGCGATGGCCTTCGGCCTCTCGCCCGCCTCGCGCCTCATCATGATGGTGGTCGCGGCGCTGGTGATCGTGGTGCCGTTCCTCTGGCGCTGGCCGGCGATGGCGGTGGCGTGGCTCCCGGTGTTCATGATCCCGCCCCAGTTCGCGAAGGTGTTCGCCTACGAGGTGATCCTGCTGATGGCGGCCTACGGGCTCTTCCTGCTGCTGTTCCTGCGCCGCGACCGCTCGCTCACCAAGCTCGACGGCTTCGAAGTCGCGGTGTGGCTGCTGTTCGGCTGGGCCGCGTTCACCGGATTCTGGGCGCGCGATCTCTGGTGGTACGCGTTCGGCGTCCGCAAGATGCTGATGGGCGCGATCGCGCTGTGGGTCTCGTGGCGGCTGTGCCGCTACATGAAACCGGATCTGCTGATGATCGGCATCGCCGCGGCCGCGGTGGCCTTGGCACTCGCCACCCTCGCCAAGGCGTACGAGCACGGCTGGTTCGAATCGGTGGTCCAGGAGTTCCAGCGCCGGAGCGCCACCGATCTCGGCTGGGGCACCTCGAACTACATCGCCGCCCTCCTCACCGTGATGCTGCCGACCGCGATCTTCCTCGCAACCGCGGGACCCAACCCGCTCGCACGCGCCGTGGGATGGACCGCGCTCCCGCTCACCGCGATGGTGGTGACCATCGCCGCCTCGCGCGGCGGCTCGCTGCTCGTGTTGGGGGTCGCGCTGTTCGCGATCTTCCGCTCCAAGATCCGGCCATGGATCGCGGTGCTGGCGGGCGCGATCGCGATCACGCTGCTCTTGACCGGCCCCGGCGCCAAGCTGCTCGTCGACCGTTTCACCGACGTCAAGGACATGGCGAGCGTCGTGGTGCGGCTCTGGTACTGGCGCGTGGCCTGGGTGCGGATCGTCGACCACTTCCCCTTCGGCATGGGGCTCGGCGGCGGCTACGGATACCTCGACCGGCTCTACACGGAGGACCCGCACAACTACTGGCTGGTGATGGCGAGCGAGCTCTCGCTCCCCGGCGTGCTGCTGTGGATCACGGTGCTCGTGGTGCTGTGGCGCCGCATCTCGGCGATGACGCGCGACCCGCGCACGCAGGCCGCGGGACACGCCCTCCAGCTCACGTTCTGGATCTCCCAGCTCAACACCCTGTTCGAGCCCACGTTCCAGGGCCTCCACTACCACTTCCTGTGGTACTGGATCATCGGTACGTACCTGGGCTGGGCGGAGCAGAAGCGGAAAGAACCCCCGCTGTCACCCGCGCGCTGAGGCCACCCGGCCGCGCAGGCTCTTGAGCTCCTCGACGGTGACCACTTTGAGGGCGATGTAGGCCGCCGTCACCACGACCGCGAACACGGCGCCGTTGCGCGCTACCTCGAGCAGGGCCGCACCGCGGCCCGCGGGGATTCCCGGCAGGCCGCCCGTGAACGCCAGCACGATCGCACCGGCGACCAGCGAGGCGAGCACCGGGAACCCCAGCGCTTCGCGGATCCACGCGCCGTTCGGCTCGCCGATCTGGCGGTGGAACCGTCCCAGGAACCACACCACCGAGATCACCGCCGAGACGAGCAGCGCGACCACCACTCCGGATCCCCCCCAGCGCGGCACCAGCCACAGGCTCAAGCCGAGGTGCACCACGGTCCCGAGCCCGTGGTACATCGCCTCGACCCACGGCTGTCCGAGCCCGCGACAAACCATGGTGCCGACGCCGGTGAGGATCGTGAGCATCAGGAAACCCGCCATCGCCGAGAGGTAGACGGCCGCGGCACCGTGACCGGGGCCGAGCCAGGCTGTCACCATCGCCGGCGCGGAAACGATCGTGAAGATGCCGATCGGCACCGAGATCGCGGCGAGGATGCGCGAGGCGCGCGCGTAGAGACGCGCGATGCGCTCGCGATCGGCGAGCGAGCCGAGGTGCGAAACCGCCGGCACGATCGGCGGCAGCACCAGCATCGGCACCACCCAGGCCGCGAGCGCCAGCCGGTAGGCCAGCTCGAAGGGCGTGACCTCGGTGAGCCCGCGGAAGTGCGCGAGCAGGAACTTGTCGAGCTGGAACTGGAAGAACGTTCCGAAGTTGATGATCTGGAGCGCCGCGCTGTAGTCGAACATGCGGCGGCGGATGGCGGGATCGATCGCGGACGCGTCGAAGCGCGTCTCGGGGGCGACGCGGCGGAGCTCGCGCCACGAGAGCACACCGGTCAGGACCGCGGCCACGCCGGCCACCGCCACCAGCCCGCGCAGACCGTAGCCGGCCGAGAGCACCGCGATCACGCCGCCGAGCTGGAGGCCCGTCACCACGAGCTGGATGCGGTTGGTGAGATCCATCCGCTGGAATCCGTTGAGCACCGCGGTGAGCACGCCGACCAGGTTGGACGCCGCGAGCGCCACCGCCATGCCCACGAGGCAGAATCCGGCCTCCGCCCAGAGTGCCGGCGGCACGTGGATCGCGGTGAGGATCGGGCCCTGGAGGAGCACGAACGCCGCCACCATCGGGAGCGTGAGCGCCGCGTAGGTGAGCGCGCCGAGCGTCATCGCGCCACGGATCGAGCGCTGGTCCCCGCGTGCGGAGAACTCGGCGACGAACTTGAGCAGTGCCTGGGCGATTCCGAGGTCGAAGGTCGCGAAGTAGCCGTTCAGGGCGAAGAACAGCGCCCAGATCGCGAAGCGATCGGGACCGAGCGACGACAGCATGAACGGCGTGACCGCGGCCCAGCCGACGAGGAAGAACAGCCGTCCGGCCACGGTGAAGGCGGCGTTGCGGGCGATGACGGCGCCGAGTCCCGGGACCCCCGCGGGGCCCGGGCTCGCCGCATGTTCCTGCATTTCAAGCCGCCGTGGGCTTCTGGAACCCGAGGTAGATGGTGGCGCCGATGAAGGTCAGCACCGCGGCGATGATCGCGATCGTGAGCCGCTTCGGCCGGCTGTGGCGCTCGGGCGGCACCGCGACGTCGAGCACCTGCACGGTCGGGGTGTCCATCGCCTCGCGGATGCGCGCCTGCTCGAGCTCGGCGGTGAGGAGTATGAACACCTGCTCGTGCATCTTCTGGTCGCGGATCAGGCGCGACAGCTCGCTCTGGAGCTGGGGCAGCGTGCGGATCATGGTCTTGAGCTGGTCGAGCTCGGTGCGGATCGTGCGGATCTCGTCGCTGTCCTCGCGCAGGTAGGTGCGCAGGATCTCGAGCCGAACCTCGAGCGCGATCTTCCGCCCGATCAGCTCACCCGCCGACTTCACCTCGCCGGCCTCGATGTTGGTCGGCACCACGGTGTGCTTCGCCTCCTGGTAGAGCTTGAGCGCCTCCTCGGACAGGCGCAGCAGCGAGTCGGTCTCGTAGACGCGCTGCTCGAGGAACCGCCGCGTGCGTCCGGCACCGGTGTTGCGGTTCTCGATGTTGAAGTGGTCGAGCTCCTCGAGGAACGCCGTCGCCATCGCCGCCGCGCGTTTGGGATCGCGGTCCTCGACGGACACCGCGATCGTGCCCTCGGGGGCGAGCTTGACGTCGTAGTTGGTCTTGAGCGCCTTGAGCGTCTTCTCGCGGCTCTTGAGCTTGTAGACCTTCTGCAGGTCGAAGCGGTCGACGACCTTCTCCTGCACGCGCCGGCTCTTGAGGATCGCCTTGAATACGTCGGCCGGCGTGAAGTAGTCGCCGAGCACGCCGAACGCCGGGAACTTGGTCAGCGCGCGCTGCGCGAGGCTCATGTTGGAGAAGAGGTCGGTGTCCTCGGGCGGCAGGATGACGGCGGTCGCCCTGTACCACCTGGGAATGAGGAAGGCGATCCCGAGCGCGATTCCGAACGCCAGGATCATCGCCGTGATCACCTGCTGGCGATGGCCCCACAGGCGGGCGATGAGGTCGCGGAGATCGAACTCCTTGGTCGATGCAGCGGTGACGCTGCGCAGCGGCTCCGGGCTCGTGTTCGGCGAATGCTCGATGGCCATGATGGTTCGCGCCGGGCTGCCGGCTCCTCCTACTGGGTGTTGTCCTTGATGGCGTCGATCGCCAGGATGATGGTGGCGATCTGCCCGGCGGCCACGAGCAGGATGGTGGCCTGCTGCCAGGCGGTGGCTTCCGGTCGCTCCGGCACCCAGATGAAATCTCCGGGATCCAGGGTGGCCACGTCCCTGGCGAGGAGCGTCTGCCCCGTGACCGACCGGGTCACGCGCACCTTGCTCTTCCAGGCCCGCTTGGAATACCCGCCGGCCTTGTCGATGTAATCCATGGTGGTCATGCCGGCCTGGAACTCGACGATGCCCGGGCGGCGCACTTCACCATCCACGCGGATCGAGTTCACGAGCCGCTCGACCTCGATGATATCGCCGCCGACGAGCAGAATGTCGAGGGCCGGCCCCACCTGGAGCAGCTGGTTCCAGTCCACGCGGTAGGTCTCGCGCTGTCCCGCGAGGCGCGTCCGCAACACCGAATACTCCGCCTCGGTCAGCTCCTGGCGCGAGAGCTGGAGCAGACGCGTGAGCTCGGGATCGTCGGGCGCCGTGGTCTGTGACCGCCGGCGCACGCTGATCGATCCGAGGTCGGCGCCCGGCAGGAACCCGCCGGCCGACCGGATCACGTCGGAGATGCGCTCGCGGCCCACCCGGATCGGATAGATGCCGGGACGCTGGACGTGGCCGAGCACGGTCACCTCGTTCTGTACCTGGTACTGCGGGACGAAGTACACGTAGACGCGGTCGCCGTTCTTGAGCGGCGGGTTGAACCGCCCGCTGTCGATCGAGACCAGGTCGGACCACGTCGAGTCGGTGCGGGTGGCGTCGGTCCAGCGGGTGAACAGCACGCGCTGGGAGTCTGCGGCCGGGATGGTTCCCCCGGCGATCGCGAGCAGCGTGCGCAGGCTGTCCTGGGGGCCGAGCTCGTAAATGCCGGGCCGCGAGAGCGCACCTTGCGCCGACACGGAGCGGCTCGCCACCGGGATGTTGATCACGTCGCCGTCCCGCAGGAACGGGTTCAGCGTCTGGTCCCCGGTGAAATTGAAGCGTTCGAGATCGGAGACCTCCCGGGTCTGGTCGCGGTGGACGACCTCGATGTTGCGCAGGCCCGCGTTCGGCGCGGGCTTGGCGGTCGCGATGATGTCGCTCACGCGCAGTGCGGCCGAGGCGTCGAAGGAGCCGGGGGCGGTGACCTGCCCGGTGACGTACACGAGGAAGGTGCGCGGGCGCGCGAGCCGGAGCTCGAGGCTGACGCCGCGGAACTCGGGCCGCAGCCTGGAGAGGATCTCGTTGCGCGCCACCCGCAACGTCATGCCGTCGACCTTCACGCTGCCCACCGACGGCAGCAACACGGTGCCTTCGGGCCCGACCTCCAGGAACTCGGTGCGGGAGATGCCGCCATAGAGGGTGAGCTGGAACACGTCGTTGGGCCCGACCCGGTAGAGATCGGGATCCACCGCGCCCGGCAGCTCGACCCGCGCGCGCTCGGTGAGGTCGGTGAGCTTCTCGCGGCGGACCGCCTCCCCCTTCCTGTCGGGCTGGAGATCGTCGCTGCCCGAGTAGCCCCCCTGGCCGCGGGCCGGGCCGGCGGCCAGTACGCCCAAGAACATGAACATCAGGCGCAGCGAACGGGACCCGCTCATGCCTTTACTTCCTTGAGCACGCGTCGCTGGCCGTACATGCGCTCGTAGTAGGTGCGGAACTCGCCCTCCTTGATGGGGCGCCACCAGGATTCGTGGGTGCGGAACCACTCGACGGTCTGGCGGATGCCTTCTTCGAAGGCGATGGCCGGACGCCAGCCGGTGACGCGGGTGAGCTTGGCCGAGTCCACCGCGTAGCGCTGATCGTGGCCCGGACGATCCTCGACGTGCCGGATCAGCGTCTTCGGCTTGCCGAGCAGCCGCAGGATGGTGTCGGTGATGGTGAGCACGTCCAGCTCGTGCTGGGCGCCGATGTTGAAGGTCTCGCCCTCGACGCCCGGATGGGTCAGGAGCGTCTCGAGCGCCACGCAATGGTCGTCGACGTGCAGCCAGTCGCGGCGATTGAGGCCGGTTCCGTAGACCGGGAGCGGCTGGTCGTCGAGCGCATTCGTGACGAAGAGCGGCACCAGCTTCTCGGGGTACTGGCGCGGCCCGTAGTTGTTGGAGCAGCGCGTCACCACCACGGGCAGCCCGTAGGTCGTGTAATAGGCGTAGGCCAGCCGGTCGCCGCCGGCCTTGCTCGCCGCATAGGGACTCCGCGGCATGAGCGGCCACTCCTCGGTGGCGTGGCCCTCCATCACCTCGCCGTACACCTCGTCGGTCGACACCTGGATGAAGCGCTTCACCCGGCGGCGGCGCGCCTCCTCGCCCAGCACGAACACCCCGTAGACGTCGGTCTGGATGAACTCGCCGGGGGTTTCGATCGAGCGGTCGACGTGCGACTCGGCGGCGAAGTTGAGCACGAAGTCGCATCCTTCCATGGCGCGCGCCACGGCCTCCGGGTCGCGGATGTCCCCGTGGACGAACGTCAGCGACCGCGCCGGCAGCCCGTCGAGGTTCTCGCGGCGGCCCGCGTAGGTCAGCGCGTCGAGCACCACCACGTGGCAGTCGGGGTGCCGGGCGAGCAGGCCGTGCACGAAGCTCGAGCCGATGAACCCGGCGCCGCCGGTGACCAGCACGCGCTTCCCGGAAAGAACGAGCGGCTGGGTGCTGCGCGCGCTCAGCTCGGGACGGCTGATCTCGAGATTCGACGTGTCGCGGCGGGGATCGCCGCCGCGGGTCGTCTCAGCCATCCTTGCGACTCCAGTCGTACGGCACACTCGGATCGTGCGGCGGCGTCCGGAATTCGTCGGGCTGATCGTAGACGTAGTGCTCGGTCGGCGTGTTCACGAGATAGGCGGGCTCGGTGCCGATGCCCTTCATGCCGTGGAGCACGAACGGAGGGATCACGAGCAGGATCGGGTTGATCTCGCCCATGAAGAATTCGTTGACCTCGCCGCGGGTCGGGCTCTGATCGCGCCCGTCGTACAGCACCACCTTGGCCATCCCCTTCACGAAGACGAAGTGGTCGGTCTGCTTCTTGTGGTAGTGCCAGCCCTTCACCACGCCCGGATACACCACCGAGAGGTAGACCTGGCCGAAGCGCTGGAAGAACTCGTCGTCGTCGCGCAGCATCTCCATGAGCCAGCCACGCTCATCGGGAATGACCTTGAGGCGCTTGACCTTCACTCCGTCGATCATCGGTTGCCGTTCCCCCTTCGTGTCGCTTTGGCCCCAGGAACCGTGGCGACCATTCCCGCCGTCGCCGCCCGCTCCGACATCCGCACCCGCGCCAGCCGGCCCGCAGGCCCGCGTCCGCGCTTCTCGGCGGTGCGGCCGGCACCGTCGCGCGCCGGCTTCGCCACATCCGGACGGCCGCGGCCGACGCCGACGTGGGTGAGCCCGGCCTTCTCGACTTCGGCCGGATCGTAGAGATTGCGCAGATCGCACAGCACCGGACGGCGCATCGCGCGCTTCAGCCGGCCGAGGTTCATGCCGCGGAACTCGTTCCACTCGGTCACGATCGCGACCGCGTCCGCGCCGCGCGCCGCCGCGTAGGCGTCCTTGGCCCACTCGACACCGCGGAACGGGGTTAGCACCGCCGCGTGCGGCATGGCGACCGGGTCGTACGCCGCGATCGAGCAGCCGCGCTTCTTCAGGCCCGCCACGATCGTGAGCGACGGCGCCTCGCGCATGTCGTCGGTGTTGGGCTTGAACGAGACGCCGAGAATGCCGATCCGCGCGCCCTTCTTGCCGCCCGCCGCGCGGAACACCTTCTCCACCATGAGCGCCATCTGGCGCTCGTTGGCCTCGATCGTGGCCTCGACGATGCCGGCCTTCGCACCCGCCTCGCGCGCGAACGCGGAGAGGGCCTGGGTGTCCTTGGGGAAGCACGAGCCGCCGTAGCCGGGGCCCGCGTGCAGGAACTTGGAGCCGATGCGGCGGTCCATGCCCATGCCCTTCGCCACCATCTGGACGTCGGCGCCCAGCGCTTCGCATACGGCCGAGATCTCGTTGATGAACGAGATCTTGGTCGCGAGGAAGCAGTTCGACGCGTACTTGATGAGCTCGGCGGTCTCGAGACCGGTGACGATCATCGGGGTCTCGATCAGGAACAGCGGACGGTGGATCTTCTTGAGGATGGCGGCCGCCTTGGCGCTCTCGGCCCCGATCACGACGCGGTCAGGACGCATGAACGTCTCGATCGCGGAGCCTTCGCGCAGGAACTCGGGGTTCGAAGCGACGTCGAACTCGGCGCCTTTCGCGGCGTGCCGCCGGATGAATCCACGGAGATCGCGGGCGGTTCCGACCGGTGCGGTGCTCTTCTGCACCACGAGCTTGAAGCCGTCCAGGTTCTCCGCGACCGTCTTCGCCACCGCGTAGATGGCGCTCGTGTCCGCGCTGCCGTCCGCGCGGGGCGGGGTGCCGACGGTGATGAAAACGACCTTGGATTTCCTGATGGCGCGCGGCAGATCGGTGTCGAACGAGAGCCGGCCTTCGCGCAGGTTGCGGGCGACGATCTCGGGGAGCCCGGGCTCGAAGAACGGCACCTGGCCCTGGCGGAGCCGCTCGACCTTCGAGGCGTCGGTGTCCACGCAAAGGACCTTGTTTCCGAAGTCCGCGAGGCAGGCGCCCGTCACGAGGCCGACGTAGCCGGTCCCGACTACGGTGATGGTGTACAGGGGGAAGTCCTCTCGAGGTCCTGGGGGCCCTGGGCCGTCGAAGCGTAGGTTGCCGCGAACAAGGCGAGCGAGCGAAAGAGGTTAGGGGTTCGCGGCGGACCGGTCAATGGGGCGAAGCCCGAGACATCCCCGGACCTCCCCCACCCACTTCCCCGTCATCGGATCGGAAGATGCCCGCCTTCACCACCCATCCGGACCCCAGAGAGCGGAATCAAGCCCGGAGAACATGGTGATCTCTTCCCGGAGCTTGCTCTCTCGCGGGGCACCTGGGCCGTGTGTCGCACCCCCAACCCAACCATCTGCCCCTCACCGTGGTCCGATTACCTCCTGCTCGTCCTCATCTTCCCCAGGATCTGAAAGCCTTCGGGCAAGCGGACTCTGATTTACAGGTTCAATCCATCCCTGCCGCGTTGCGTAATTTCCAGCGGAGATGACTCTCAACCTCACTTCGCGGAGCTTCAAACTTCGCCACCAGCGCCCTCGCCGGTCTTGCGTAATCGCGTACGCGAGACCCGCGTCTGCGAAGGGGGAAGACCAAGGCGGGGCAGGCGTGAAATATCTTCAGGCATTATTCTCTCCCAAGCGCGTCCTCGCCGGATCGATGTGCGGTCACGGGATAGCGAATACTCCTTGTAGTCGCCTACGTCAGCATGATCGAGAACAAGAAGCCGTCCCGGAGTGCCTGTGGTATTCGACACGGTTGGGATCGCGTACACCGCCACGCCGAGTCGATCTCGCGGGTGACAGAAACCATGAGGGACAGATACCGAGCCGTTGCGCACGCCCGCAACGAGGGCGCTGCTTGCGACCTGGCCCCGTACGCGGATGAGGATCGCTAGCCGACGTCCAGGATCTCGCGGTGCAGTCCAGCGACATCCGGCTCTCCAGGAATGTGCCGGAGGCCGGCAATTCGCTCACGGTCTACGCGACCGTCCACAACAACAGCTCGAAGGCTGCGATGGGCGTGACGGTGGAGATCCGCGATCTTCGTGCCGATGCCGTACTAGGTACGAGCACGGCGGACATTGCGGCAAGCAGCGCCGTGACCGTTCAGGCGCCGTGGGTGCCGGCGGCTCCGGACTCGCATGAGATCCAGGTGCAGGTCAGTCCCTATGTCTTGGACGAAAGCGATTATTCGAACAATACGGCGTCCCGGGTCATCGTGCTCGGGTCACCGGTTAGCGTCGATCTCGGGAACGCCACGCCACGTCTGCGCTTCGACCCCCCACATCCGAACCCAACATCTCGGGGTGTGGTGTTTTCGTTCAGCTTGCCGCGGGCAGCGAGCGTCTCGCTCGACATCTTCGACATCCTGGGTCGTCGGGTTCAGGGCTGGCGCTGGACAAATTCTCTGCCCGGCAGCCATTCCGTGGACTGGGATGGACGTGGCACGTCGGGCGAGCGGCTTGCCACCGGAGTGTACCTGTGTCGCCTTGAAGTCGCGGGTGAACGACTCCAACGGAAAATCGTGCTGCGACGCTGACCATTGGCGAGGTCGAGCGGCGTCGGACGACCTCTCCCAAGCCCAAAGAGAGGTCGTCCGATGAGACGCTTCATGACTGGGTTGCGGGGAACGTCCCTGGCAACCACGCTGTTCATCCTCGCGTCCATTACGATCTGGTGGAAACTGTTGGACTGGGAGTCGGCCCGTGAGCATCTATTGCCAACCCTCTTTGTCTCACCCGTTATTTGGTGGTTGGCCATCGGCCGCAAATGCCCGACTCATCCACTTCGAGGAGTTGCTGCAGGTGCGCTAGCGGGCTTCCTGGCCCAGATGTCGCCGCATCTTCCCTTCGTGTTGAGCATTTGCTCAAACCCGGGCACGGGAGACGGTGAAGCTCAAGCAGCTGCAACTATGTCCATGGTCATCTATCTGATGATCGGCTTCTGGGCTCTTCTCATTGGAGGTCTCCTTGGCCTGGTTGCGGCACTGATCCAGCGGTCCCTCGATCGGTCGCGCCCGGCCACTCTATCCGGTGCGCAGACTGCCGCTGAGTATCGTAATCGGGCTGCGTAGGCTACAAGCGTTGGAGCACTCCAGCTGCAGCTGACGCTTGGATTCATTCGTCATGAGCTATTGGACCGAAAGTTTGCCCGCCATTCCTCCAGCACGTCCCCCAGCGTCCGCTCAAGGGGGATCGAAGCCTGCCAGCCGGTATCGCGATGGATCGCCGCCGGGTCGCCCACCAGGTAGGGAATGTCGGCGGGCCGGAACCGCGCCGGGTCCGGCTCGATGGTGACCGCGACCCGGGACATGCCGGCCAGCGCGGCGATCACGTCGGTGAGACGCACCCCGCGGCCGCTCGAGACGTTGTAGGCCGCTCCCCCGGCCCCGCGCTCGAGGAGATCCGCGTAGGCGTCGGCCACGTCCCGCACGTCGGTGAGGTCGCGCGTCACCTCGAGGTTGCCGACGCGGAGCCGGGGCTCGCCGCTCCCCGCTTCGATCGCCGCGATCTGCTGGGCCATCGAAGGCACCACGAAGCGTGGCGCCTGCCCCGGGCCGGTGTGGCCGAAGGAGCGCGCGCGGATCACGTCCTGACCACCCTCGGCGGCGATCGCGCCGAACGCGTCGGCCGCCGCCTTGCTGAGTGCGTACGGACTCACCGGCCGGAATGCCGTGTCTTCAGAAGCCCTCGATCCCTCGGGCTGAGGGCCGTAGATCTCGCCGCTCGTGACGATCAGGACGCGCGACCGCGGCGCCGCGCGCCGGGCGGCCTCGAGCAGGTTCCAGGTGCCGAGCGCGTTCACGGCAAAGGTCTCGACCGGCTGCTCGAACGACGCGGCTGCGCTCGACTGCCCCGCGAGGTGGACTATTGCCTCGGGCGGGGCGGCGGCGATGGCGGCTTCGATGGCCGCGGAGTCCTTGAGATCGGTGACCCGGAACCCGGCGAGCATGGCACTCGCGGCCGGCGGCTCGAGCCCGAGCCCGTGGACCCGGGCGCCGCGCGCGGCGAGGACCCGCGCCAGGTGCGGTCCCACGAACCCGCCCGCGCCGGTGACCATGACGTTCGCGCCGTTGAGCTTCATGGACCCTGCCTCGCGACTAGCGCTCGCGCCAGTACTCCAGCATGTCGGCCAGCGTCTTCTCGAAGGGGATGGTCGGCTTCCAGCCCGTGACCGCGTGGAACTTGGAATAGTCACCGAGCAGGATCGGAACGTCGCTCGGCCGCAGCCGCGCCTCGTCCACCTTCACCTCGATCTTCATCTTCGAGAGGCCGAGCAGATGGTCGAGCACCTTCTGGATCCTCCACGCCGAGCCGCTGCAGATGTTGTAGACCTCGCCCGGCTCGCCCTTCTCGAGTGCGAGCCAGTAGGCCTTCACCATGTCGCGCACGTCGGTGAAGTCGCGCTGAGCTTCGAGATTGCCGACGTGGAGCACCGGGGGCTTGCGGCCCTTCTCGATGTCGGCGATCTGCTTCGCGAAGTCCGACGCCACGAACACCGGCCCGCGCCGCGGACCCTCGTGGTTGAAGCCGCGGGTGCGGACGCTGTCCACCTTCCACGACATCCAGTACTGGTAGCCGAGCAGGTCCTGCGCGACCTTGCTCACCGCGTAGGGCGACAGCGGCCGCAGCGGGTTGGTTTCGCGGATCGGCACCTCGTTCGGGAATACCATGCCGTATTCCTCGCTCGAGCACGCGAGCTGGATCCGGCACGGGAGCCCGATCCGCCGCACCGCCTCGAAGATGTTCACCTGGCCGAGGACGTTGGTGGTGAGCGATTCGCTGGGCGCGATCCAGGAAGTGGGGACGAACGACTGCGCCGCCAGGTGGAAGATGTACTCGGGCCGCACCTTCTCGAGCGTGTCGCGGGTCGAGGCGGCGTCGCGGAGGTCGCACTCGATGAGCGTGATGCGGCTCATGAAGTGCTCGATGTTCTCGGTGCGGCTGCGCCAGCGGTGGATGCCGAAGATCTCGCAGTCGCCGCGTTCCAGCAGGTAGTCCACCAGGTGGCTGCCGGCAAAGCCGGTCACGCCGGTGACGAGCACTCGACGCATGGCGGGCCCTCGGGTTGGAAGTCGGATCGGCCGCGAAACCTAGGGGTTCCGGCCGGGCCGGTCAAAACCACCCGGAAAGCAGCCGGACTTGCCGCGCCGCAAGTAGGTGCGGCGGGGCGCTCCTAGCGCGCCTGGGCTTCGAGCGAGCGGCGGGCGGCGTCCGAAGGCTGGGGCAGCTCGGGCCGCTCGAGCGCGCGCAGCGCCAGGACCCACTCGGCGTCCTCGAGGTGGCGCTTGCGGACGTTCTTGAGAACGATGAGTGCGGCCGCCTGCGCGGCTTCGCGATAGTGCGGATCGCCGGTCACGAACGACAGCTCAGCGAGGAATCGCACCGCGCGGGCGTTGGCATCCCTCTTTACGGACGACTTCTTCACGCCGCCGGTCTTGGTCGCCTCGGACACGTTGAAGAATCCGCCCTTCGGGCTCGAGAAGCGGGCCAGCACGTGGTCCCCGATCAGACGGGCGCGGGCGAGGTCCTTCGGACGGTTGAGCAGATGGACGGCGAGCACGAATGCACGACCCATCTCCACCTGGTCGGACAGGTTCGGCCACTCGAGCACGTCGCCGAACGTGTTCACGCGCACGAAGCCGAGCGAATCCTTCCACGTCACATTCCAGACACGGCTCAGGCTCTTGAGCGCGAAGTCGCGACGCACCGGGTTCCCGGTGATGGCGTACCAGCGCAGCCATGCCCGGATCGCCGCCCCGTTGGCCTCGGGGATGAGATCGGTCGGCGCCGCGGGGCCGATCGCGAAGCCGCCGCGCGCGTCCAGCACGTTGCGCTCGAGAAACCGGATGGTCCGTGAGGCAGCTTTGAGGAACGTGGAGTCGCCGCTGGCGGAGTAGGCGGCGAGAAACACCTCGATGCGCGTCGCCTGGTTCATCGTGGTCTTCCTGAACATCCCGGCGCCCGGCGCGAGGTCGCCGGGAGGCTCGGTGAAGAACCCGCCGACGGTCGAATCTTCCAGCGCGAGCGCGCAACGAATCGTCCCGAGCGCGCGCGCGAGCCATTCCTGGCTGCCGTCGCCCCCGAGCGCGAAACCCAGCTCGGCCGCATCGATGTACGGCACGCCCCCGCGCTCGAAGAATCCGCTGGCCGAGGTGTCCCACCGGGTGGCGACGAATCCGGCGAGCGAATCACGCAGCCCGGGTGAGGGCCCCGGGGCGGTGGCGATCACGGCGATGAGCATCGAAGGCAGGCAGGGGTTCACCCCCGCGTTATCGGCAGCTCCGGGGGCGGCCTGAACCACAGCGATGTGCGGCACCCTGTGTTCAATGCGAGCACCACACTGTTCAGTTTTGCCAGCTTTTACCCGCGCTGGCGCGGGTAGGGCGACCGGCTCCGCCCGGCGCGATCATTCACGCTCGCCACCCTCGCAGCACCTCGACCGGCTCGTGGCCCAGGATCGCCCGTTCATGTGCCCAGTCCAGCAGATCGCGCGCCGCGTCGGTGCACAGGCGCTCCGGTCGCGGCTCGATTCCGACCCGTCCGAGATCGAGGCGGTCGGCGTCCCAGCAGGTCATGAGGGTCGCGTCGGCCACGACGAGGCCGTCGGTGTGGAGCCGGCAGGCCTCGTAGAGAGCATCGAAACGCGAATTGTCGAGGTGCACGAGCGAGCCGCGCAGCGATCGCGCCAACTCGCCGCCGCGGTGTCCATGGCCGTGGTCGCGTTGCTCGTTGACGCGGCAGGAATCGTGGAACAGGGCGAACAGCGCGACGATTTCGGGATCGGCGCCGGTCGATTCGGCGAGGCGCAAACCGTTCTCGTACACGCGGGCCCAGTGCACGATCCCGTGATCGCCACGCCGTGGGAGCGTGTAGCCCTCGAGGATGCAGCTCAGGATGCCGGGGTAGTCGTGCATGGCCGCCGAACGCGGCCCGCCAAGAGTCCGACGGGCCGCGCCAGGGAACCGGGCCGCTAGCTCTGCAGCAGTTTCCCGACAATGAGGAGTGCGATGAGCACCCCCATCAGGCTCTCGCCCGCGATGATCCCGGAGGAGACGGGAACCACGTACTCGTCGGCCAGTTTGGGCTTGGCCTTGTGGAGCATCAGCGCGAACAGCGCTCCGATGAACATCGACACCGAGTAGTAGCCGGTGATCGTGAAGGCCAGGCCGAGCCCGGTCGGCGAAGGAATGAACGGCTTCGCCTTCGGGAACCAGAGCTCGAGCAGCACGAGGATGATGCCGGCGATCGCGCCCACCACGACGCCGGTCTGCGCCGTGGGATGGAGCGAGCCCACCCCCTTCGAGAGCAGCTCCGCGACCCCGCGCCACACCTGTGCGGCGGGCGCCGGCCACTGGTCCGAGCCGATCAGGTCCGGCGTCGGGATCAGCAGGAAGAACGCCGGGATCACGACGACGGAGCCAATCAGCACGCCGAAGAACTGCGCGATGAACTGCTGGCGCGGCTTGGCGCCCAGCAGGTAGCCGCTCTTGAGATCGGTGAGGAGATCGCCGGCGTGGCTGCACGCTCCCGCGGTGATGTTCGCGGTCATGAGATTCGTCGGCACGTTCCCCGGCGCCAGCGCGCCGAAGGTGAGCTGCGTCACCTTGCTGAGCGGCCCGGTCGGCGTGATGTCGGTCTCACCGGTCGCGCGCCCCGCCACCACCACCAGCAGGAACGTCATGAGCACCGCGATGATCCCCATCCAGATCTGGATGTGGAAGATCGTGTGCCCGAGCCAGATCACGACCGTGCCGAGCACGAGCACGCCACCGATGAACCACGACCCCGGCACTTCGATCTTGTCCATCGGATCTTCGGCGGTGCCTTTCGGCCGGAACATCGCGGCGATGGTGCTGAAGGCGCGCAGCACCGTCTTCCACTGCATGAAGAACAGCAGGAGGCCCGAGGTCACCATCATGGGCACCCCGATCCACAGACTCCAGGTGGAGATGCGGCGGAACGCCGAGCCGCCCTCCATCGGAATCACGCCAGCGTCCATCATCATCGGGGCGAGCACCCCGTAGTTGATGATGGTGCCGAGCATCAGGCTCCACGCCTGGCGAAACCCCATGATGGCACCGGCCGCGACGAACAGCAGCGATCCTTCGAAGGCGAGCGTGAGGTCCTGCTGCATCCGGTGGACGCCGATCTTCCACGGGCCGGGCAGCCAGACGCCCGGGAGCTTCGGATACCAGTTGAGCCAGGGAGCATTCGCGTCGCGGATCCAGGTCAGGAAGGCGCCGATCCCGAGTCCCCACCCGAGCGAAGCCGCCTGGCGGGACGCGGCGCCGCCGCCTTCGTGGTGGAGCGTCTTGAGCGTGGTCGCGCACGCGATCCCGGACGGGAAGCGCAGCTGCTCGATGTTCACCATCTGGCGCTTGGCCGGGACGGCGAGGAACACGCCGAGCATCGAGATCAGGCCGATCCACGCGATCAGCGGCAGCTGTCCGGGCACGGCCTCGGGATGGAGCATCATCAGCGCCGGGATCGCGTTCACGACACCGGCCCCGGTCATGTAGCCGGCCGCCGACGCGCACGAGGCCATGGCGTTGTTCTCGAGGATCGAGAACTCGGGGAACTGCTTCGGGAAGATCTTGGTGAGCGTCTTGAAGGTGACGAAGGCGAGGATGGTCGACGTGATCGCGACCCCGAGTCCCCAGCCCGCCTTGAGCCCGACGTACACGTTCGAGAGCGACATGATCGCGCCGAGCGCGATCCCCATGATGAGGGCGCGCGGCGTGAGCTGCGGCATCTTGTCGCCCTGGTAGACGTTTTCGAACCAGTCGCGCTCGATTTCTTCCGGCGTGCGCTTGCGGGTGTCGGGCTCTACGGGAACGGGTTCGGACGCCATGGCGTCATCCTCGAGTTCGGTCCACGGAACAGCCCGCCCGATCGCGGCCGGCACCTGGGCGGGAGTGCGAAGCCGGAAGCCGACGAAGGGTGGCGCAGGGCGCCCCCACGATCAAGAGGAAACACGACTTCCGCTGCTCGCCGGGGCGGCGGGGCTCGGCTAGGATGCGGCCCCGACCCGAGCCCCGAACCCCGCGAGGAACCTCAATGGAAGTGCGTGTCGCCGTGCTTGCCGATGCCGCCAACATCGCTCCCCCCGAGAAGCTGAACATCCTCGGCGCTTTCGACACGATCGCGTCCTCCCGCTTCCCCTGCGTGCATCCGGTGATGGCGCTCGTGCTCCGGCTCAAGCTCGATCACGAAGACGGCAATCGCACCCACGTGATGAAGGTGACGCTGCGCGACGACGACGGCCGCGTCGTGCTCGAGGCCGATGCGCGGCTCCAGGTGGGCCCAGTGCCGGCCGGGGAGTTCGGGCACATGAACCAGATCCTCAACTTCGCCGGCGTCCAGTTCGCGAAGCCCGGTCACTACGCCTTCGAGCTGTCGTGGAACGGCCACTCCAAGGCGCGGGTGGATCTCAAGGTGCTGCAGGCACCGGGGCAGACTCCCGCTCAGGAGCCTCCGCTCGCCTAGCGGCTCGTGACGCTGCGCCAGCTCTCGAGGAACTTCAGCACCGCCTGCGTGTCCGGCAGCGTGACGCTGGCGCGGGTCGCCTGCAGCGGTCCGACCCGAATCCCGACCCCGCGTCCCGCGAGGGCGGCGAACGCGTCCTCGTCGGTCTCGTCATCTCCGAGGTAGACCACCACCGCGCCACGCGGCGTCTCGGCGAGCAGCCGGAGCACCGCGGTGCCCTTGTCCGCGCCGCGCGAGCGCAGCTCCACGCCGCCGCTCACTTTCCGGAGATCGAGCGTTCCCGGCTCGAGGCTCGCCCATGTTCCCGATGCCTCGTCCTCGAATCTCCGCGCCTCTTCGGCGTCGAGCCCCCGGGTGTGGAGCATGAGCGAGGTACGCTTCCGCTCGATGTGACCCGCCCATACGTGCTTGCGGGAGCGCTTCCATGCCTCCTCGAGCACCCGCTCGGCGTTCGCCGGGAGCGGGTGGCGGCTGGTCGCGCCCCCATGGCGGCGCTCCTCCCAGCCGTGCTCCCCGACGAGGTCGAGGTCGAGCCCTTCGAGCATCAGGGCCAGCTCCCCGATCGGACGTCCGGACACCACCACCACCCGGGAGTGGCGCGCGATGTCGCGCAGCGCCGCGCGCGCTTCACGGGAAATGCGCGGCTCAAGACGGTCGACCCGGAACGGCACCAGGGTGCCGTCGTAGTCGAGCATCAGCAGCCGGTGGCGGGTCGCAGTGACCCGCGCCCAGAACTCCGGGGACAGCCCGGAGGGCGAGCTTCCATCACGGGCGTTCAACGGGATTCATGATCGCGGGCCCGACCGGGGGAAACGTCCACGAGTTGTTCATTGCGTCCGGTTTGCCCGAACTCACCTCCGGAAGCCAAACTGAGGCGCATGGATACCGCGAGCCGCCTCCGCGAAGCGTTGTCCCGGGCCGCCGAGAAAACCCGCGCCCGTTCGGTGGCCCCCCACCGGACAACCCGTGAGGACCTCGTCGCATGGGCGGGCTCCCACCTGCGCGGCCGCCGCTTCGTCATCGCCTCGAACCGGGAGCCCTACACCCACTCGCGGGCCGAGGACGGCACCATCCGCTGGACCCGCAACGCCGGCGGGCTCACGGTCGCCCTCGATGCCGTGATGCAGGCGCTCGGCGGCGTCTGGGTGGCGCACGGGAACGGCGACGCCGACCGCGAGTCCTCCGACGAGCGTGGCCGCGTGGCCTGTCCTCCCGACCGCCCGAGCTACACGCTCCGCCGGATGTGGCTCACCGAGCGCGATCACGAGCGCTACTACTCTGGAGCCTCCAACACCGCCCTGTGGCCGCTCTGCCACATCGCCTACGTGCGCCCCCGCTTCAACGTCGCCGACTGGGCGAGCTACGAGGACGTGAACCGGCGCTTCGCGGAGACCATCCTCGACGAGACCGGCGACGGGCCGGCGCTGGTGTTCATCCAGGACTACCACCTGGGCCTCGTCCCGAAGTTCCTGCGCGAGCGGCGCCCCGACCTGGTCCTCGCCCAGTTCTGGCACATCCCGTGGCCCAACCCGGAGGTGTTCCGGATCCTGCCGTGGCGCGAGCAGCTGTTGGACGGCCTGCTCGCCAACGACGTCCTGGGGTTTCACATCCGGCATCACGCGCTCAACTTCCTCGAGGCGGTCGGCGAATTCGTCGAGGCGCGGGTGGACTACGACCAGCTCGCGATCAACCGCGGCAGCCGGCGCACCTGGCTCCGTCCGTTCCCGATCAGCGTGCCGGCCGACGAGATCGGCGCCATGGCGGATTCCTCCGAGGCGCTACGCGTCGAGACCCGGCTGCGCACCGAGCTCGGGCTCGACGGCATCCGGGTCGGCCTCGGCGTGGATCGCATGGACTACACCAAGGGCATCCCCGACCGGCTCGAGGCGATCGAGCGGCTGTTCGAGCGCCATCCGGAGTGGGTCGGCCGCTTCGCGTTCATCCAGATCGGGGTGCCGTCGCGGATCGAGCTCGAGGAATACCAGCGGGTGCTCCGCCGCACGCGCACGCTGGCGGCGCGCATCAACCGGAAGTTCCCGCGCCCGGGCGGCCCGACCGTGCACCTCATCGAGGCCAACCTCGACTTCCGCGAGCTGGTCCCCTACTACCGGCTCGCCGACCTGTGCGCGGTGACGGCCCTCCACGACGGCATGAACCTGGTGGCCAAGGAATACGTCTCGGCCTGCACCGACCTCGAGGGCGCCCTCGTGCTGTCACCCTTCACCGGTGCGGCGCGCGAGCTCGAGCGCGCCTACCTGGCCTCGCCCTACGATCGCGAAGGCCTGGCCGACGCGCTGCACGCGGCGCTCTCGGAGGACGTGGAAACACGGCGTGAACGCATGCGCGCCCTGCGCGAGACGGTTCAACGGAACAACATCTACGACTGGGCGATCGATGTGCTCGATACGGTCGACCGGCTGGTTCTGCAGACCCCGTCGCCGGCGGAGGGGCTTCCGGCCCCGGCCGTCGCCGAGAAAGGAGACAACTGATGGCATGGATCGCCGCGACTCCGTTCACCCTGGAATCGGCGGGAACCCGGCTCCAGGAGGTGGCATCCGGAGTGGGAGCCGTGAGCCTGCAGATCCTCGTGGTGACCCTGCTGCTGGTCACCGGCTGGATGCTGGCGCGGCTCGCCTTCCTGATCGTGCGGTGGGTGCTCGAGCGCGCGCGTTTCGACGATGCCGTGCTCAAGACCCTCGGCACCCCGCGCTGGCGGAGCGGCGCCATGCCGTCCGGTGTGCTGGCCTGGATCGCCCAGGGCTTCGTGTTCCTGTTCGCGGTGCTGGTGGCCGGTGACGTCGCCGGTCTCGAGCTCTCCACGTCGGTGGCGCAGCGGTTCGCCGAGGTGCTGCCGCGGGTCATCGCGGCCACGGTCGAGCTGGTGGTGGGCCTCGCGCTCGCGCTGTTCGTCGGCGCGCTGACGCGCCGGCTGTTCGAGACCACCGGCGTCGGCGCGGGAGCGCGCTGGCGGGGCCAGGTGGTGACGTTCGTGTTGTCCGGGTTCGCGGTCCTGCTCTCGCTCGAGCAGCTCGGGCTCGCGGCCCAGCTCATCCTCGCGATCGGCGTCGCCGCCACCGGCGCGATCGGACTCGCGATCGCGCTCGCGTTCGGTCTCGGTTGTCGCGATCTCGCGCGGGACTTCGTCGTGGAGTACCTGAGTTCCCTCGAGGAGCCGACCGAGCGCCGCCAGTGAACCACGCGCCGCTGTCGCTCCATGGCGTCATCCACCTGGTGCGTGCCCTCCGGCGCCGCGCCGGCGACCTCGAGGAGCTGAGGGTCGGCATCGCGGAGGCACCGCGCAGCTCGATCTTCTATCACGCCGTCCAGCACCGGCTGCGGGATCCGGCGGGCGACGATCTCGCTCCCGACGACTTCAGCGCCTGGACGCGCGGCGTGGTCCAGCACCCCGAGACCGCGGAACGCCTCGGGTTCGCGGCGCTCCAGCACCCTCAGGATGCCGACGGCATGCGCGCGGCGATGGTCGAGGTGCTGGAGGCGATCCCGAAGTCCCAGCGGCACGAGCGCGACAGCCCGTTGGGAGGCGAGTTCGAGTTCCTGGCCGGTGAATCGGTCGTGATGCCGTGGGGCCCGCCGGTCGCGGACGCCGCGGCGCTCTACGAGGCGCTGGCGGCCGCCGACGCCTCGGTGTGGTTCTGGCATTTCATCGAGGAGCCGTGGACGACTGGCGCCACGCCCACTCCGATCGCGTGGCTGCGCGGCCTCGGAGAGCCGCGCCTCGCGGAGATGCTCGCGATCGAGACGGCGAAGCCAGCCGCGCTCGACCAGGTGCGGCGCACCACGCTCTCGCGCTGGCGCCGCTCGCGGTTGAGCGCACGCGTCGCCGCTGCGAGCGGGGTGCCCGAGCCGGAGCGGCGCGAGGCCGGCCGGCGGGCCATCCAGGGACTCGTGCGCCGGGTCCGGCGCCCGGAGGGCGAATGACGCGCGTCCCGGTTTCGCTCGACGGCCCCTCCCAGCTCGACGGCTACCGCGCGATTGTCGGCGACGGTCCGGTACAGACCCTCGAGCGGCTGGCGAAGCACCTGCGGGGCCGCCGGCTCGTGATGGTCAACTCGACGTCGCTCGGCGGCGGCGTAGCCGAGATCCTCCACCGGCTGGTGCGGCTCCTCAACGAAGCCGGCATCGCCACCACGTGGGAGGTCATGCCCGGCCACGCGCGCTTCTATGCGGTGACGAAGGCGCTGCACAACGCCCTCCACGGCACACCCGTGAAGTTCACCGACGAGGATCGCGAGGTGTTCCGCGAAACCAACCAGCACGCCGCCAGCACGCTCGAGCTGGACGGCGACCTCATCCTCATCCACGACCCGCAGCCCGCGGGCCTCATCGATCGTCGGCAGCCCGGACAGAGCTGGGTGTGGCGCTGCCACATCGACCTCTCGCACGCGCGGGTGGAGGCGTGGGACATGATCGCGCCGCTCGTCCAGCGCTACGACGCCGCGGTGTTCTCGCACGCGAGCTTCGCCCCCGAGCTGGGCGTCCCCGCGATGCTGGTGCCGCCCTCGATCGATCCGCTCTCCGACAAGAACCGGCCGCTCCGCGAAGACGAAGAGGAACGCCTGCTGGAGCCGCTCGGCATCCCCGACCGCCATCCGTGGGTCACGCAGATCTCGCGCTTCGACCGGCTCAAGGACCCGGTCGGCGTGGTGCGCGCCTTCGAGCTCGTGGCGCGCCACCAGCGCGCGCAACTGATCCTCGCCGGCGGCTCGGCCGACGACGACCCCGAGGGCGCCGAGGTGCTCGCCGAGGTGCGGGAGCGGGTCGGGAAACGCACGGACGTGTCGGTGCTCGAGCTGCCCCCGGACGCCCACCTCACCATCAACTCCATCCAGGCGCGCTCGACGGTGCTGCTCCAGAAATCGCTGCGCGAGGGATTCGCGCTCACGGTCTCGGAAGGGCTCTGGAAACGGCGCGCGGTGGTGGCGAGCGCCGTCGGCGGAATCCCGCTCCAGGTCCAGCACGAGCGCACCGGCCTGCTCGTCCGTTCGATCGAGGGCGCGGCCTATCAGACCACGCGGCTGCTTCACGCACCCGCGCTGCGGCGTGAGCTGGGCCTGCACGGCCACCACCATGTGCGCGACAACTTCCTGCACACGCGTGAGGCGCGCGACTACCTGGCGCTGTTCGTGTGGCTCGCCAGCCATTCGACCGGCGCCCTGTCGCACCCGGGAGTTGCTTCCGGCCCACGCTGAGCCCCGAAAACCTCTCCCCCAGCGAGGCCGGCGTGAGGTACGCTTTTCGGGCGACGTTTTCGGAATCGAACGGCTGGAGATCCAATGACCGCAAACCGGCCTGGCAGCATGATCCGACGCCTCGGGCTCGGCCTCCTGATCCTCGCGGGTACGACCTTCCCCGCGGGAAGTGCCCTTGCCGGCGTCCAGCTGGGGGTCGTGATCAACGAGATCCACTACGGCCCCCAATCGGTCGCGACCGGGCCGCTCAAGTACGAGTACGTCGAGCTGTACGCCAAGGTCACCACGCCGCTCGCCGGTTGGCAGCTGCAGGATCTCACCCCCGGCAACATCGACGACCTGCTGTTCACGTTCCCGACGCTGACCTTGCCGGCCGGCGCCTACCTCGTGATCGTCAGCAGCAACGCTGCCGGCGTCCTGCCGGAGGACACCGACCTCACCGACGGCTCGGGCCTGTTGATCGCGACGTCGCTATGGACCGCCGACCTCGCGAACTCGGGCGACGCCGTGATCCTCAGCGATGCATCCCAGGTTCTGCAGGATTTCGTCTACTACGACGAGATCAATGTCGGCGAACCAAGCGTGGACGACGAGGCGGTAGCGGAGGGCATCTGGAAGGACGGCGCCGCGATCGATGTGCTCAGCAGTTCGACCACCGGGCGGGCCATCGCATTGAAGGAGGATGGCGAATCGCCGAACGAGCTGAACCCGGTGGCCGATGCCGAGGACCTGGACTGGATGCAGTATTCCGCGGCGGACGGCGGAACCCCGGGCGGGCGCAACCGGGGGACCGTGGCCGTCTTCCCCAATGAGATTTCTTCAGGCGGTTTCCACGGCGTTCGGCCGTCACCCATCACCTCGGGACCGGCCTCCTTCCAGTTCACACTCGCGTCTCCGGGCCTCGTGGGATTCGAGATCCTCGACGTTTCCGGACGCACGGTATCGAGCGTGGCGACGGCGGCCTTCTCGCCCGGCCCCGGTGAGGTCACCTGGAATCCGGCCCTCTCCCTCCCCGCCGGCTTGTACGTCGTCCAGATGACCCTGGGCGGACGCCCCGCAGGTGCACGGAAGATCGTGGTCCTTCGCTAGAAGTCCTGAGAAACAACCTGGGGTTCTAGGGGGTGAGCGAGTTCAGGACCTTCTGCGCACGCTCGCGATCGGGCCCCGGCGGGGCGATCTCGAGATACCGGCGCAGCGCTTCGACGGCCGCGCTCTTCCGCGTCTCGCCGGCGCCGCTCGCGTAGGCGAGGACGCGCTGCTCGTACGCGCGCTTGCGCGCCTCGACCTGCGCCGGGCCGGCTCCGGCCTTCTGCGCCACTGCTGCCCACGCCGTTGCCGCCGAATCGAACGCGGCCGCCCGGCGTCCGCTTATCGCCTGCGCGGTCTTCTCGTTGGCGGTGGCCGCGGCGGCGCGCGCCGGTTCCGGCCAGGCGAACGACGGGTCGGAACGGAACGCCTTCGCCATCTGCTGCTTCTGAGTTTCGTCGAGCACCGCCACCGCGTCGAGCGCGACGTCGTAGTCGCGCACCGCGCCCTCGACTTCGAGATCATGGCGCACCGACTGAAAGCCAAGCGCGAGCACCGAGACCTGATGTCGCCCGGGGGACACTTTCACGCAGTAGCTGCCGTCGGCGGCCGTGACCGCGGTCGATCCCAGATCGACGATCACCACCTGGGCTCCCGACACCGGGCGGCCGTTCCGGTCGCGGACCGTGCCGCAGACCCGCGAGCCGAGGTCCTTGAATTCGAGCTTGAGTTGGTCGGCGGTGGCACCGGCTGCCGAATCCTCCTCGCGCGCGGTCGCCGCGAGCGGCGACTCGGCGTGGGCCTTCGACTTGAATCCGGTCCCGCTCCGCGTGCCCGCGACCTCGGAGGTCTTGGCCGGCGCGGGCGGCGCGGCCTGGGTGGTCACGGGGAAGTCCTCGCCGGCGCCGCGCTTGACCTGCTGCGCGCGGGCCGCGGGAACCGGCGCCGTGTTCTCCTTCGCGAGGTCCTGCTTCTTGGCAACCTGGCCTTCTTCGACGGTCGCCACCGTCCTCTTCGCGTCGGGGGTCACTTCCACCCGGCCGTCGGCCGGGCGCGCTTCCCGCGCAGCGTCCGCCTGCGGCTTCTGCGCGAAGTTGCCGGCCTCGTTCTTGTCGCGTGCGCGTTCGTCGTCCTTTTCATCGGGGCCGGTCACCTGGCGGGGCGCCGACTCCGACGCGGGGGGCACCGGGGGCGCCGCCTGGGACTGAACGCGCTCGTCCACCCGCGTGTCGCGGAGCGTGGAGAGCGGCGTCTCGCGGCCGACCAGCATGACGATCCCCGCACCCACCACGATGGTGGCCGCCACGCCCGACCACGCGAGGCCCTCGGAGCTCAGCAGGAACGTGAGGATGCGCGCGAGAATGCCCGGCTCCCGCTCGGGTGGAGGTGCAGCGCGTGTGCCCGTGAGACGCAGGCGATCCTCGACCCGGCTGGCGAAGGAGTCGAAGTACGCCTCGCCCGGATCGTGGCTGAGCGTCGAGCGCAGCACGCGATCGTCGGCGGCCAGCGCGGAGAGCCGCTCCCGGCACGAGGCGCACGACTCGACATGACGCGTCGCTTCCGCCAGCTCCGCGGGGTCCAGCTCGCCGTCGAGCAGCCGCGACAGCCGCTCGTCGTCCAGGTGGCTCACGATGATTCTCCCGTTCGTTCGGTCATGCGGGCGCGCAGCTCGCTGCGGGCGCGGGACAGCCGCGACATCACGGTCCCGACCGGGACCTGCAGCGTGCGCGCGATCTCCTCGTAGGACAGCTCCTCGACCACGCGCAGGGTGAGTATGGTCTGGTGCTCGGGCGAAAGCTGCGCGAACGCCTCGCCGAGATGCGCGTCGCGCTCGCGGCCTGCCGTCTCGGCGGCCGGGTCGTCGCCGGCCGCCCACTGCTGCCCGGCTTCGACCAGCGGCTCGATCGACGTCTCGGGCCGGCGCTTCCGGTGCCGGAACAGCGAGTACGCCAGGTTCACGGTGATGCGCGAGAGCCAGGGATAGAGCGGCTCGTCGGCGCGGAACCGGCCGAGCGCCCGATAGGCACGCACGAAGGCCTCCTGTGCGAGATCGTCCGCGTCGCTCGCGTTCCGCGTGAGTGCGAAGGCCACCCGGTACACCGGACGCTGGTAGCGGCGCACGATCTCCGTGAACGCCGCCTCATCGCCGCGCTGCGCGGCACGTACGAGGTCCGGCTCGTCGGGCAGGGCGCGGGAGGTTCCCGATCGGCTCCCCGGCTCCGCCGGGGACGCACCCGCCTTCTCCGATCCCTCGAATGCCTTACGCCCCGGCTCGGCGTTCATTCCCGACGGCTACGCCCGCGGGGAAGGGCTGTCAAGACCGGTCCCGCGAACCCCGGACGGCGGCCGCCACCAGCGCGTGATCCCGTTCGGCCCGTGCGGCTTCGAGGGCCATCATCGGGTCGGGGTGCCCGGTGATGGCCCGGCCCAGCACGAGCAGGCTCGCCCCCGAGGCCACGGCGTCGGCGACGGTGGTGACGCGCTTCTGGTCCTGGAGGCCTCCGCCCGCAGGACGGATGCCGGGGGTCACGGAGTAGAACGGCTTCGGATGCTTGGCGGCGAGCGCCGGGAGATCGGCCGCCGAGCAGACGATGCCGGCCGCTCCGGAGGCGATCGCGACCTCGAGCAGGGCCGCCTGGGTCTCCGCCATCCGGAACGGCCGCTCGAACCCGGGCGGCATGTCGCCGGCGTCCAGGCTCGTGAGCACGGTCACGGCGACCACACGGGTCGGCCCGTTCGCAGCGACGATTCCGTTCACGGCCGCACGGATCATCTCGCCTCCGCCCGCCGCATGGACGGTGAGGAGATCGACGCCCAGCCTTCCGGCGGCGCGGGCCGCGCCGGCGACTGTGTTGGGGATGTCGTGCAGCTTGAGATCCAGGAACACGCGGCGGCCGCGCTCGATCAAAGTGGTGACCGCGCGTGGGCCTTCGGTGGTGAAGAGCTGAAGGCCGACCTTGGCGATCTCGGGGCCCGGACCGAGCCGCTGGTGGAGGGCCAGCGCCTCCTCGAGCGTGGCGACGTCGAAAGCGATTGCGAACTGGCTCATGTGCGTGCTCCGCGGCGCGCTTCGTGGGCCACGGCGGGAACCGCGGCGGGTTTCGAGGTGGCGTAGCGGCGCTGCCAGGCGCGCAGCGACTTCTCGCCGCTCGCCTTCACGTGGGCGAGGATGCCGTCCAGCACTTCGGCCGCCGCGCGCGGCCGGACGAACGAGGCGGTGCCCACCTGCACGGCGACCGCGCCGATCGCGAGGAACTCGAGTGCGTCGGTCGCGCTCACGATGCCGCCCGACCCGATCACCGGAATCCGGACCGCGCGCACCGCTTCGTCGCAGCGCGCAAGCGCCAGCGGCTTGATTGCCGGGCCCGAGAGTCCTCCCGTGCGGCGGTTGAGCCGCGAGGCGCCGGTCGAAAGATCGATGCTCATGCCGACGAAGGTGTTGACCGCGGTGAGGGCGTCGGCTCCGCCCCGCTCGCACGCGAGCGCGAGCTCGGCGATCGCGGTGACGTCCGGCGAGAGCTTGGCGATCAGCGGGCGCGGCGTGAGCGGCCGCAGCCGCGCCAGCGTCTTTTCGAGCCGGCCCGGCACCGTCCAGTAACGGGCGCCGCCGCGCGAGACGTTCGGGCACGAGAAGTTGATCTCGAAGGCTGCAATGCCCGGCTCGCCGGCCAGCGCGACCAACAGGCGCTCGAGCTCGGACGCCGTCTCGCCACCCACCGAAGCGATCACGCGCGCCTTCATGCGCGCGAGCTTGGGCAGCTTCTCGGCGCGGAACCGCACGAGGCCGACGTTCTCGAGGCCGATCGAGTTGAGCATGCCGCCCGCGGTCTCGGCGATCCGCACCGGCGGGTTTCCCGCGCGCGGCTTCAGGGTCACGGTCTTGGTGATCACCGCACCGAGCGTCGAGGGATCGATGACGTGCGCGTACTCGTCGCCGTAGCCGAACGTGCCGGAGGCCACCAGGATCGGATTCGGCAGCGTGAGGTCGCCGATCCGGACGGCGAGGTCCGCGCCGGTGCCGTTCGTGCGGCTCATTCGATGCGGCTCCAGTCGAGCTCGCCGGCCTCGAACACCGGCCCCTCGGTGCAGCACATCGCGTACTCGCGGTTGCCGAGCAGTGACGGCAAAGAAGGGTCGAACGCCTCGGTGGATTCGGCACTCCTCGGCAGCGGGCACCCGCGGCACACGCCCGTGCCGCACGCCATCACCGATTCCATTGCCAGGAACGCCGGCACCTCGCGCTCGAGCGCCCACAGCGCCACCGCCTTGAGCATCCCGTGCGGCCCGCACGCATGCAGCACGAGCGGCGACTCGAGCTTGGGCGCCAGACGGTCGAGCAGCTGGACGACGTTGCCGCGCATCCCGCGCGACCCATCGTCGGTACAGAGGTGGAGCTTCCCGCCGGAGCGCTTCAGGCGCCGCGCGGCCTCCGCGAGCCCGACCAGGTGTTTGCTGTCCCGCGCCCCGAAGATGAACTCGATCGGCTCGCCCAGCTCATCCGCGGCGAACAGCAGCGGCGCCACACCACGCCCGCCCGCGATCAGCACCTGGGTGCCCGGGATCTCGAGCGTGTAGCCGCGGCCGAGCGGGCCGAGCACTTCGATCGGCGCGCCCTTCTCGAGCGACGCCAGGGCACGGGTGCCGACGCCGACCGGCGCGTACAGGAAGCCGACCTCGATGCCGCGGCCGCGACGGCGGACGCCCGCGACGCTCATCGGGCGTGGGAGGAACGCCGGATTGGTCTCAGGCTCGAGCAGGAGCTGAACGAACTGCCCCGGACGCGGCGCCACGAACTCCCGCGGCAGCGCGATGTCGAGCCAGCGATGCCCCGCGCCATAGTCCTCGTGGCGCGTCACGACGCCGCGCGCCTGGATCCATGGCGTGAGGGCCGCGCTGTGCGTGTGGGCGGCGGTCATCTCTCCTTCACCGGAGGTGGTGGGACGAAGGCGCTGTCGAGCCCGCCGCGGCGGAGCATCGAGTCGCGCGCGGTCGGCGCGAAGCTCGGAGGTTGAATCGCGACGGTGTCCCGCGGAACGTGGACCGCGGCGGTGTCGGCCGTCGCCGAATCCGGAATCGTCATGCGGTACGGAAGCGGCGCGCCGGTCGGTCCCAGCGTTTCGAAGTCGGCCCCCGCGGGGGGCTGGCCGAGCCGCGGCGTTTCCGCCGGTGGCGGCGTGAGCGACTGTTCCGCCACCACGGGCACCGGCGCCAGCGGAAGGACGATGAGCTCGCTCGGCACTTCGTGCCCGCGCTCCTCGAGGTAGTCGCGGGCCGCGATCTGCGCTTCGGTCCCGGGATGCTCGCGCACGACCTTCCACAGCAGGCTGTCCGCGGCGGCGCCACGATCGAGCTTCCGCGCCAGCACCCAGGCTTCGGCGTTCATGGCCTTCGCCGCGATCGGCGTGTCCGGAAACTTCTCCTCCACCTTCCGGTACTCCTCGATCGCACGCTCCGGCTTCTCGAGCTGGAAGAGGTAGAGCTCGGCCACCAGGAACCCCGCTTCGGATTCCTTCTGCACGCTGTCACCCGCCTCCGCGCGGAAGCGGGCGATGCGCTCGAGATTCCGCAGCCGCTCCGAGGCCTGGATGCCGAAGCCGGTCCCGCCCGAGCGATCGCGCACGACCTGGTAGCTCGCGCGCGCCTTGTCGAAATCGTCTCCGACGGTCTCCCACGCATAACCGATCCGGTAGTTCGCCTCGTCCGCGAGCGGGGTGCGCGGGAGGTTCTGAACGACACGCTCGTAGGCTCGGATCGCCTCTTCGATCCGCCCCGAAGCCAGGTGCACGCTTCCGATTCTGAGCTCGAGCCGCCCCCAGCGATCCCAGCCGGGAACCTGCTGCACGATCGCCGGCTTGCCGCCGGTGGTGTCGGGCGGCAGCGGCTCGCGCTCGTGGGAGATGGCGTCCTCGAGCAGGACCAGCGCCTGATCGTACTCGCGCGCGCCTTCGAGACACTCGGCCTCGCGCAGCAGATAGCGCAGCCGCTGCTCGTCATCCGGGGCCGTCACGCCGAGCCGGCGGAAATCCTGCCCGGCCGCTTCGAAGTCCTTCGCCTGGTACAGGGCCTCGGCGCGCTGGACGCGGGCGAGCGGCACCAGCGAGTGCTTGGGGTACCGGTCGACGACGTGGCCCGCCGAGATCGCGGCTTCCGCCGGCTCGTTGAGCGAGATCAGGCACCGCGAGCGCTCGTAGTACGCGTAGGGGGCGAGATCGTGCTTGGGCGCGCTCTCGAGGAACTCGTCGAACATACGGATCGCCGGGCGGTACTTGCGCGCCTGCCGGTAGCCGACGCCCAGGTAGAACTTGGACTCGGCGATCAACGGGCTGCCGGGGAAACGCGTCGGGAAGTTCTCGAGCATCGACACCGTCTGGAGCGGATCGTCGCGTCCGAGCAGCGCGCGCGCCCACAGCAGGTAGGCGTCGTCGACCCACTTCGACTTGGAGTGAAACGCCAGCACCTTCTTCGAATACTCGATGGACTTCACGTACTCGTTGCCGCCCGTGGGGCTCTGCGCCTTGTCGATCACGTACGGCTGCCCGGCGGTGGCCTTGTCGTAGTACTTCCGCGCCGTATAAAAGGTGTTGTAGTAGGCGCACGAGCCGAGCACGAGGGCCATCATGAGGGCGGGCGCGAAGCGCGTCCGCAGGCGCTGCGAAAACGTCACCCGATCTCCTGAAGCGCGGCCACGCCCAGCGGCCCCCGCCGCAGGGCCTCCATCCCCGAAACCGCGGCCAGCGAACCGGCCACCGTGGTGATCACCGGGATGCCGAGCTGGATCGCGCGCTCGCGAATCGACCGCTCGTCGAATTCCGAGACGCGGCCGAGCGGCGTGTTCAGCACGAGCTGGATCTCCCCGTTCTCCATCAGGTCCACCACGTTCGGACGTCCCTCGTGCACCTTGAAGACCTCGCGGCTCGGAATCCCGTTCCGCGAGAGGAACCGCGCCGTCCCGCGGGTGGCTACGAGTCCATACCCCAGCTCCACCAGCTTCTTCGCCATGAAAGTGATCGAGCGCTTGTCGTCGTCGCGAACGCTGACAAAGACGTTACCCGCGGTCGGCAGCGGCTCGCCCGAGCCCAGGTGGGCCTTGGCCAGCGCGCGCCCGAAGTCGCGGTCGCGGCCCATCACCTCTCCCGTGGATTTCATCTCGGGGCCGAGCAGGGTGTCCTCGCCGGGGAACCGGTTGAAAGGTAGCACGGGCTTCTTGACGCTCACGAACTCGGGGTCCGGCAGCTCCATGGGCCCGATATCGGCCAGCCGCTCCCCGGCCATGACGCGGGCCGCGAGCCGCGCCAGCGGCACCCCGATCGCCTTGCTCACGAACGGCACCGTACGCGAGGCGCGCGGGTTGGCCTCGAGGACGAAGATCTGGTCGCTGCGCACCGCGTACTGCACGTTGAGCAGCCCGCGCACCCCGAGCTCGCGCGCGAGCCGCGCGGTGATCTCGCGGACCGCGTGCACCGTGTGGTCGCCGAGGGTGAACGGCGGGATCACGCAGGTCGAGTCGCCGGAGTGGATGCCGGCTTCCTCGATGTGCTCCATGACCGCGGCGACGAACACGTCCTCGCCGTCGGAGACGGCATCGACGTCGACCTCGAGCGCGCCCTGCAGGAAGCGGTCGATGAGCACGGGCTCGTCCACCGAGATCAGAGCCTCGTTCGTGAGCCAGTCGTCGAGATCCTCGATCGCGTACACGACGCGCATGCCGCGGCCGCCGAGCACGTACGAGGGCCGCACCATCACCGGCAGGCCGATGGCGTTCGCGACCTGGATCGCCTCGTCGCGCGACGCCGCGGTCTGGCTCTCGGGCTGGAGCAGTCCCATGCGCTCCACGAGCTCGCGGAAGCGCCCGCGGTTCTCCGCGAGATCGAGGCCGTCCCACGGCGTTCCCCACAGCGGCACCCCGGCCTCGTGGAGGCCGCGCGCCAGCTTGAGCGGCGTCTGCCCGCCGAGCTGCACGATGACGCCGATCGGTGTTTCGCAGTCGACCACGTTGAGCACGTCCTCGAGGGTGAGCGGCTCGAAGTAGAGCCGGGTCGACACGTCGTAGTCGGTGCTGACGGTCTCGGGGTTGGAGTTCACGAGCAGCACGTCGTAGCCGCGGCCTTTCAGCTCCAGCGCCGCCTGCACGCAGCAGTAGTCGAACTCGAGCCCCTGTCCGATACGGTTGGGCCCGCTGCCGAGGATCATGACCCGCGGCTTCGTGCTCTCCGGAACCTCGTCCTCCTCCTCGTACGTCGAGTAGAAGTAGGGCGTCTCCGCCGGGAACTCGGCGCCGCAGGTGTCGACCGCCTTCATGACGGGACGGATGCCGTGCGCGAGCCGGCGTTGGCGCACCTCGGTCTCGGTCAGGCCCGAGCGCCGGGCGAGATGCGGGTCCGAGAAACCGAGCCGCTTGGCGGCGAGGATCGTTCCGTCCGCGAGGGCGGCGTCGAAGCCTTCGGGCACGGCAAGGCGGCGCGTCAGCTCGCGGTCGAAGTCGGTGACGCGCTTCATCTGGTTCAGGAACCAGGGATCGATGCCCGTGAGGTGCGACAGCGCCGCCGGCTCCTCGCCCCCCGCCAGCACCTGGAAGAGGTCGTTCAGCCGGCCCGGGCTCGCCTCGCGCAGGGATTCGCGCAGCGCCTCGAGGTCGGCGCGCCCGACCGGTGACGGCAGCACGCCGGGGCCGTTCTCGAGCGCGCGCCAGCCCTTGAGCAGCGCCTCGGGGAACGTGCGGCCGATGGCCATGATCTCGCCCACCGACTTCATCCGGGTACCGAGCTTCTGCTCGGTGGCGCGGAACTTCTCGAACGCCCAGCGCGGGATCTTGATGACGCAGTAGTCGAGCGAGGGCTCGAAGCAGGCCGGGGTCTTGCGCGTGATGTCGTTCGGGATCTCGTCGAGCGTGAGGCCGACCGCGAGCATCGCCGAGATCTTGGCGATCGGGAACCCGGTGGCCTTGCTGGCGAGCGCCGAGCTGCGGGAGACGCGCGGGTTCATCTCGATCACCCGCATCTCACCGGTGTCGGGGTGGACCGCGAACTGGATGTTGGAGCCGCCGGCCTCGACCTTGATGGCGCGCATCACACGGAAGGCGGCGTCGCGCATGTCCTGGTAGCAGCGGTCGCTGAGCGTCTGGGCCGGCGCCACGGTGATGCTGTCGCCGGTGTGCACGCCCATCGGGTCGAAGTTCTCGATCGAGCACACGACCACGCAGTTGTCCGCGCGGTCGCGCATCACCTCGAGCTCGAACTCCTTCCAGCCGAGCAGGCACTCCTCGATCAGGATCGAGCCGTTGGGGCTGGCCGCGATGCCGTAGCGCGCCGCCTCCCGGAGCTGCCGCATGTTGTGGACCAGGCCCGAGCCGGCGCCGCCCAGCGTGAACGAGGAGCGGATCACGAGCGGATAGCCGAGCTGTTCGCCGAGCCCCACCGCCTCCGCCACGTTCGAGGCATAGCCGCTGCGCGGGAGGTGGAGCCCGGCGCGGATCATCGCCTGCTTGAAGCGGTCGCGATCTTCCGCGGTCTCGATCGCCTCGAGCGAGGCGCCGATCAGCCGCACGCCGTGCTTCTCGAGCACGCCGGAATGGGCGAGCGCGACCGCCAGATTGAGCGCAGTCTGCCCGCCGAGCGTCGGCAGCAGCGCGTCGGGCTTCTCCTTCTCGATGATGCGCTCGGCGATCTCCGGCAGGAGCGGCTCGATGTACGTGCGATCGGCGAACTCGGGATCGGTCATGATCGTCGCCGGGTTCGAATTGAGCAGCACGACTTCGATCCCGAGTGCCTTCAGCGCGCGGCAGCCCTGGGTTCCCGAGTAGTCGAACTCGCAGGCCTGCCCGATCACGATCGGGCCGGCGCCGAGCACCAGCACCTTCTTCACATCCGTGCGTACCGGCATCGTTACACCTTCACCGTGGTCGAAGCCGTGCGGCTCTTGACCACCAGCTCGCGGAAGCGGCGGAACCAGGGCCGCGAATCGTGCGGGCCCGGGCTCGCCTCCGGATGGTACTGGCAGGCCAGCCACGGGAGCTTCCGGTGCTTCATGCCTTCGAGCGTCTGGTCGTTGGCGCTCCAGTGGGTCAGCTCGACCTCGCGCGAATCCACCGTTGCGCCGTCCACCATGAAGCCGTGGTTCTGCGAGGTGATCTCGATCATGCCTGTGCGGCGTTCCACCACCGGGTGGTTGATCCCGCGGTGTCCGAACTTGAGCTTGCGGGTCTTGCCGCCCCACGCGAGGCCGAGCAGCTGATGCCCGAGGCAGATGCCGAGCGTCGGAATCGTGCGCGACAGCTCGCGCGCGGCGGCAATCGCGAAGTCGAGCGGCTCGGGGTCGCCGGGTCCGTTCGAGAGCACGGCGCCCTCGGGCTCCATCGCGAGGATCTCGCGCACCGGGGTGCGGGCCGGCACCACGCGCACCCGGAAACCCTCGGCGTGGAGCCGGCGCAGGATTCCGTACTTCACGCCAAAGTCCATCACCACGACCAGCGGCTTGGGTGAATCCCCCGCCGGCGCGAGCTCGGCCGGTCCCGCGCCGTCCCACCAGTAGGGCTCGGCGCACGTCACGACGTCGGCGAGCGCGAGCCCGAGCATGCTCGGACTGCGGCGCGCGCGGTCCACCAGCACGTCGGGGTTCTGCTCGAGCACCGACAGGCAGCCGCGCATCACGCCACGGTCGCGGAGATGACGCGTGAGCGCGCGGGTGTCGATGCCGGCGATGCCCGGCACGCCGCGCTCGGCGAGCAGGTCCTCGAGCCGTCCCTCGGAGCGCCAGTTGCTCGGCGTGTCGCAGATCTCGCGGCACACCACGCCCTGGGCGCGCAGCGCGTTGCTCTCCCAGTCGGCGGAGTTGACGCCGTAATTCCCGAGCAGCGGATACGTGAATGTGACGATCTGCCCGCAGTAGGACGGATCGGTGAGCACCTCCTGGTAGCCCGACATCGCGGTGTTGAACACCACTTCACCGGTGGTCTCGACCGCGGCGCCAAAGCCTTCGCCGCGGAAGATCCGACCGTCCTCGAGTGCCAGGAACGCAGGCGGCCTTTTCATCGAACGGGCGCTCCGGCGGCAACGGACACGTCGGTGTGCGTGACGCGCCCGGCGCACACGGTGAGCTTCACCCGGCCATGGACGGTGGCGCCGGCGAACGGCGTGCTCCGGCCCTTCGTATGGAAAGCGTTCGGATCCACGGTCCACTCCTCTGCGGGGTCGAACACCACGAGATCCGCCGCGAACCCCGGCTCGACGCGCACCTCGTCGAGGCCGAAGAGCCGGCGCGGCGCCTCGCTCCACAGCTCGATCGCGCGTTCCATCGTGATGGAGCCCGGCCGGACCAGCCCGGTGACGGTGAGTGCCAGCGCGGTCTCGAGCCCGACGATCCCGAACGGCGCGGAATCGAAGGGCTGGGTCTTCTCTTCGGCGGTGTGCGGCGCGTGATCGGTGCAGAGACAGTCCAAGGTGCCGTCGGCGATGGCGGCGATCACCGCCTTGCGATCGGCCTCCGAGCGAAGCGGCGGATTCATCTTGGCGTGGGTGCCGAGCTTTGCGACCGCTTCGTCGGTGAGCATCCAGTAGTGTGGGCAGGTCTCGCCGGTCACGTGGAGCCCGCGCCGCTTCGCATCGCGCAGGGCATCGAGCGACGCCGCGCACGAGAGGTGCGCGAGATGGACACGGCCGCCGGTGAACGCCGCGAGATCGCAGTCGCGCCGCACCATCACACTCTCAGCGGCCCACGGGATGCCGCGGTAACCGAGGCGCGTTGCGGTCGGCCCCTCGTTCATGACGCCGTCGCCCTTGAGATCGGGGTCTTCCTCGTGACAGACGATCGGGAGCTTCGTGTGTCGCGCGTACTCGAGCGCGCGCCGCATGATGGCGGCGGAGACCACCGGGCGCCCGTCGTCCGAGAGCGCGGCCGCGCCGGCCTTCTCGAGCGCCTGGAACTCGGCGAGCTGTTCGCCCTTCTGTCCCAGCGTGACGGCGGCGATCGGATGGACGCGGCAGTTCCCGGCCTCGGCGGCGCGATGCAGCACCCACTCGACGCGGGCGGCTTCGTCGACGACCGGGTTCGTGTTCGGCATGCAGAGCACGGCGGTGAATCCACCGGCCGCCGCCGCGCGCGTTCCCGTGGCGATGGTTTCCTTGGAGCCCTGCCCCGGCTCGCGCAGGTGGACGTGCGGATCCACGAGCCCCGGCGCGACGATGGCGCCGCGCGCCTCGAAGGCCTCGGCGCTGCCGGGCTTCTCCGTGCCGGCCGCCGTCACGCTCACGATCTTCTGTTCGCGGATGCGTACGTCGACTTCGGCGCCCGTCTTCCAGTGTTTCGCCTGGCGGATCAAGATCTCGCTCATGCGCGCTCCCGGATGGCGCGCGCCGAGCGCCGCAGCACCGCGGAGCGCACGCCCATGCCGTTCTCGACCTGCTTGAGCACCACCGAGCGCGGTCCGTCGACGACGTCGACCGCGAGCTCGAGGCCGCGATTGACGGGCCCCGGGTGCATCACCACCGCGTCCGGCTTCATGAGCGCGACGCGCCGCGCGTCGATGCCCCAGCTCTTCGCGTACTCGGAGAACGACGGCAGGAGCCCGCGCTCCATGCGCTCGCGCTGAATGCGGAGCGCCATCACCGCGTCGGCGCCCGCGAGCGCCTCGTCGGCAGTCGCGGCCAGCGTGCAGCCCAGCGCTTCCACGCCGACCGGGATCAGCGTGGCGGGCCCGGCGACCGTGACCTTCACGCCCAGCTTGTTGAGCCCGGCAATCGCCGAGCGCGCGACCCGCGAGTGCGCGATGTCGCCCACGATTGCGATGCGTCGGTTCTCGAAGTGCCCGCGCCAGACCTGGCGGAGCGTCATCAGGTCGACCAGGCCCTGGGTCGGATGCTCGTGGGTGCCATCGCCGGCGTTCACGATGCCCATGCCGACGTGGCGGGCGAGGAACTCCGGCACCCCGGACGAGGCGTGGCGCACCACCACCAGGTCGGTGCCGTTCTTCTCGAAGATCCGGAGCGTGTCCACCAGCGACTCGCCCTTGCTGAGCGAGAGCCCCCCGCTCGTGACCGAGACCACCACCGCGCCGAGCCGGCGGCCGGCCAGCTCGAAAGCGATGCGGGTGCGGGTCGAGTCCTCGAAGAAGGCGAGCAGGATGGTCACCCCGGCCAGCTCGTGGCTCGGGATGCGATCGCGCTGGAGCTTCGCGAGGTCGTACTCGGCGTCGTCCAGGAGCGCCAGGATCTCGGCGCGGTCGAGGTATTCGAGGCCGAGCAGGTGCCGGCGGTCGTTCCCGAGGCCTTCCGGGCCGCGGTTCACCAAAGCCCGGGCATGAAAAATCCCCGAACGCTCGTGCGCCGGGGCGTGCGACATCGTCATGCTCATCGGGACCTCCCCTTTGCGGCCTCTCGGGGCCGCCTTAAAGGACGACAGAGCTCGTTGCTGGCAGAGCAATTTAGGGGATCAGGCGGCGCGATGCAAGGGCTGGAATCGGCCAACCTGCCCCGGGGAGGTAAAGAAAGGTGATGTTCGTTCCGTGGGGCTATTTTTTACCCGCTCCAGCGCGGGTACCTCACCCTGCAGCACCCGGGCGCGACGTCAGGTGCCCGCCTCGCACGGTCGCGCCCACCACGATCGCGGCGCCGATCAGGACCAGGTTCTTGATGATGTACTGGCCTTCCATCGTGGGCGCCCACGGGAAGTGCTGGAACGTCTCCGCCGGATAGAACACCAGCGGCAGCATGGTTCCGGGCATCTGGAGGAACAGAAGCAGCAGCGTCGCCCGCAGGAACATGCCGGTCAGAAGCCCGAGACCGATCAGCGATTCCCAGGTGGCCAGGACGTACAGGCTCGCGGGCGGCACGACCACCCCGCCGGTCAGGCGCTCGATCGTGCGGGTCGCGAGCTCGGCGGCCGGGCTCGCGCCCGGGATGAACTTGAGAGCGCCGAACCACAGGAACACGATTCCGAGTGCGATCCGAGTGATCGTGACGCCGTTCCGCGCCATCCACGCCGTGATCCGGCGATCGATCGGCTCGAGCGGCTCGGGAACGCCGTGCGTCATCGCTTGCCGCGGGCGAGGCGCGAGAGCATCACCGCGGTGCGCGAGGCCTGCATGCCGAGCGTCGCGAGGTCGGCGGTCTCCCGCACCGTGTGGCCGCCGGTGCCCATGAGGCCGATGCCGTCGAGCGCCATGTCGACGAGGCCGGCGGTGAACGAGATGTCGGCGGCGCCGGCTTGGTCCGGCGAGACTTCGGTCACCGGGCCCTGGCCGAGATCGCGGCTCGCCTGATCAAACATCGCGAGCAGGCGGCGGTTGCCGTCGGTCGGTGCGAGCGGTGGATAGCGGTCCATGAACTCGATGCGCGCTTCGGTGTGCGGCCGGTGGCGCGAAACGATGCGCTCCATCGCGGCCTTCGTGCGCTCGCGCTGCTCGGGCGAGATCGTGCGCAGGTCGCCCGCGACGATCGTGCTCTCCGCCACCACGTTGCTCTTGCCGAACGCCGAGGCGCGGCTCGCTTCGAAGTCCGCGTCGATCGAGGTGCCGCCCGCGACCCAGCCCGGGTTGAACGACAGGAACTTCTCCCCCGCCAGCGAATCCTCGAACGCGGTGAGAATGCGCGCTGCTTCGAAAATCGCCCCGCTCCCGATGTCCTGGCTGAAGATCTGGGACGAATGCGAGGGCACGCCAGCGGTGCGGAGCCGCCATTCGCTGTTGCCGCGGCGCGCGACCACCGCGGTGCGCGGATCGCCATCACCGTCTTCGAAGCCGAGCGCGATGTCGGCCGCCTCGGCCGCCGCGATCAGGTCCTTCCGCGCGAGCTCGATCGGCTTCCCGGGGCTCTCCTCGTCGCCGCTCAACACGACAGTGACGTTGAGACGGTCCAGCTCGCCGGCCTCGCGCAGCGCGCCGAGCGCCAGCAGCATCACGACGTTGCCGCCCTTCATGTCGATCGCGCCCGGCCCGCGCGCGTGGGTCTCATCCACCATCTCCCAGCGCTGGAACGGCGCGTCCTTCTCGAACACGGTGTCGAGGTGCCCGATCAGCAGCACGTGGAGCTTCGCCTTCTTCCCCGGCCGCTCGGCGATGAGATGTCCCGCGCGATTCCAGGCGCTCCCGTCCACCCAGCGGGTGGTGAAGCCGAGCCTCTCGAACTCCGGCGCGAACAAGCGCCCGCACTCGCGCACGCCCTCGAAGTTCATGGTGCCGCTGTTCAGATTGACCACACGCTCGAGGAAGGCGAGCGCTTCGGGCAGGCGACGCTCGACGGCGGCCGGAAGCTTCTGCTCGACGGAGCTGAGTCCGGCGGCCGATGCGAACGAGGCGATGAGGGCGAGGGGAAAGACGATCGCGGCGGATTTCACGGGCGCATTCTTGCCCGGGAGTCCGCCGCGATCAAGCGCGAGACTGCGGAACTTAGCCTTTGTGTCCCTTGGACCCTTGGGCTTTGCCGTTCGCCGGCGAGTTCGCCTTCTTCACCTGTCCCGGAGGCGCCCCGTGCGGATGATGCTTCCAATGGCTCGGGGGCACGTCGATCACGGCGCGCGGCATGCCGCGCACGTCCACCACCGCCCACGGACCGGCGTGAGAAGCCGAGCGATACCAGTAGCCCGAGCGGTAGATGTACCAGGTCGAGCCGTAACGGAAGACGTCGTCGCTGTAACCGCGGTCGGAGATGACGTACACGGTGGTGCTGGGCACCACCACCATGCGTGGCGCTACGGTGAACACCACCTTGGGCGCCGGCGGTGCGTTGCTGACTCCCACGATGAATCCGATCGAAGTCGTTTCGGCGCTCGAAGCGGACGGCAGGCTCGCGGCAGCCAGGGCCAGGAGCGCGATGGAGATGAGCTTCACGGGTTCCTCCTTGGGGAGATTCGGTTCCCTACGTGTGAGGGGCGGGGCAGGTAATGCGAAACCAATGCCACCTTTGGCCTTCTTCTATATGCTTGGGGCGCAAGGGCGGACCCGACAGGGACAGGGTGGTCGGGGATCCCAATCGTGCAAAAGGGCAAAGGGTCATGTCGTCCGGCCTTTGCACCCCTCAGACATTCCGGGGCAATCGCGCCCGGTAAGGTGGCCAAGGACATGACATCGCCACGCCTGATCTCGATCGCCACCGGTACCCCCCCGTACGTCGTGTCGCAGGCCGAGGCACGCCAGTTCGCCGCCCAGAAGTTCGCGAGCGAACTGGCGCACCACCCGCGGCTGCTCGACGTCTTCGAGAACGCCGAGATCGACCAGCGTCACGTCAGCATGCCGCTCGAGTGGTTCGGGCAATCCCACGACTTCGGCGAGAAGAACGACGCGTTCGTCGAGACCGCCTGCCGCCTCGGCGAGCAGGTGGGCGGCTGTGCGCTCGAGCGCGCGGGAATGTCGCCGGAAGACATCGACCAGATCGTCTTCGTGACCTCGACCGGGCTCGCGGCGCCGAGCATCGACGCGCGCCTCGCGAACACCATGGGGCTGCGGGAGGACGTGCGGCGGACGCCGGTCTGGGGGCTCGGATGCGCGGGCGGCGCCGCCGGTCTCGCCCTGACCCGCCAGCTCGCGCTCGGCGACCCCTCGACCCGGATGCTCCTCATATCGCTCGAGCTCTGCAGCCTCGCCTTCCAGCTCCAGGATTCCTCTCCGCGCAACATCGTCGCTTCTTCGCTCTTCGCCGACGGCGCGGCGGCCGCGGTGGTGGTGGGCGCCGACGGGCCGCCGGCGCGGAACGGAAGCCCGGCGCTCGAGCTGATCGCCGCGCGCAGCATGATGTGGAAGGACACGCTCGACGTGATGGGCTGGACCGTGGACGAGCTGGGATTGCACGTCGTGTTCTCGCGCGACATCCCGGCGCTGATCCGCGATCACCTGCGCGACGGTCTCAACGAGTTCCTGGAGTCCCATGGGCTCACGTGCGCGACGTTGCGGCATCTCGCGATCCATCCCGGCGGCGTAAAGGTGCTCGCCGCGTACTCCGAGGCGCTCGGCCTCCCGCTCGAGCGCTTCCAGGTCTCGCGCGAGATCCTGCGCGAGTTCGGGAACATGTCCTCTCCCACCTGTCTCTTCGTGCTGGAGCGAATTCTCTCCTCTTCGGAGATGCGCCCCGGCGACGCGACGCTGATCGCCGCCCTCGGCCCCGGCTTCAGCGGCGAATACCTGCTCGCTCGCGGGGCGTGATGGCGACGGCACCGCCGCTCGCCGGCCTCGTTGCGTTCCTGGCGTACACGATCGTCGAGCGCTTCGCCGAGCTGTACGTTTCCTCGCGGACCAGGGTCGTGCTGCTCGCCCGCGGCGCACGGGAATCCGGGGCCGGCCACTTCTGGATGTTCGTCGTGCTCCACACCCTCTACCCCATCGCTCTGGTGGCCGAAGTGCTCGGAGGCCACGCCCGCCCTCCGGCCGCCTGGCCGGTCGCCTTCGCGGTCTGGCTCGCCGCGCAGGCCCTGCGGGTCTGGGCCATGCGGAGCCTGAAAGAGCGCTGGAACGTGCGGATCCTGGTGGTCCCGGGCGAGCCGCTGGTGCGGACCGGTCCCTACGCCTGGCTGCCGCACCCGAACTACGTGGCCGTCGTCCTCGACCTGGCTTCCGGCCCCCTGATGTTCGGGGCCTGGCGCACCGCGCTCGGCGCGAGCCTGCTCAATGCGATCGCCCTCGCCGTGCGCGTGCCCACCGAGAATCGCGCCCTCCGGGAAACCGCGCGAGGGTGATAAAGTCCGCCGCCGCGCGGGCCCGATCCGTGGACCCGTCCTTCGCCTCGTGACCTACTCGACCCTCGGGGATGCCATGGTGATTCGCTCGCTCTTTTCGGGAATCGTTCTGCTGGGCCTGGCCGCCGGTCCGGCGCGCGCAGCGGCTCCATCGCAGGGAGACAATCCGATGCTCAAGGAATGGAAGGGACCCTACGGCGGCGTCCCGCCGTTCGACCAGGTCAACGTCGCTGACTTCAAGCCGGCCCTGATCGCGGCGATGGCCGAGCACCTCGCCGAGATCGAGACCATCGCGAAGCGCACCGACGCACCGACGTTCGACAACACGATCGTCGCGCTCGAGCGCTCCGGACGTTCGCTGGGGCGCGTGCGCGCGCTGTACGACGTCTGGTCGGGGAGCATGAACAGCGACGAGTTCCAGGCGGTCGAGACCGAGATGGAGCCGCTGCTCGCCGCGCATTCCGACAAGATCACGCAGAACGGCCGGCTGTTCGCGCGCATCGAGGCGGTCTACAACTCACCGGACAAGTCCGCATTCACCGCCGAGCAGCAGCGGCTGATCTGGAATTACTGGAAGAACTTCACGTTCCAGGGCGCCAAGCTGGGAGCGGCGGAGAAGACCAAGCTCGCCGCGATCAACCAGCAGCTCGCCCAGCTCTATACGAAGTTCCGCGCCAACCAGCTCGCCGACGAGCAAACCCAGGCGCTCACCATCGACCGCGAGGCGGACCTCGCGGGCATGCCGAAGGCGCAGATCGATGCGTTCGCCGCCGAAGCGGCGCGCCGCGATCAGAAGGGCAAGTGGATGGTCGCGAATACGCGCTCGTCCATGGAGCCGTTGCTGACGTACGCCGCGAACCGGCCCCTGCGCGAGAAGGCGTTCCACATGTTCACCTCGCGCGGCGACAACGGCGACGCCCACGACAACAACAAGGTGATCCCTGAGATCCTCGCGCTGCGTTCCCAGAAGGCGAAGCTGCTGGGCTACTCCACGTACGCGCACTGGAAGCTCGCCGACAAGATGGCCAAGACGCCGGAGACCGCGCTGGCGCTGACCATGAAGGTGTGGGAGCCGGCAGTGGTCCGGGTGCACGAGGACGTCGCCGACATGCAGGCGATCGTCGACAAGGAAGGCGGCGGGTTCAAGATCGAGCCGTGGGACTACCGCTTCTACGCCGAGAAGGTGCGGAAGGCGAAGTACGACCTCGACATGAACGACGTCACGCCCTACCTCCAGCTCGAGAAGGTGCGCGAGGCGATGTTCTGGATGGCGGGCCAGCTCTACGGCTTCACCTTCGCGCCGGCGAGCGGCGTGCCCGTGTTCCACGAGGACGTCCGGGCCTTCGAGGTGAAGGATGCCGCGGGCGCCCACGTCGGGCTCTGGTACTTCGACCCCTACGCGCGCCCCGGCAAGCGCTCGGGCGCGTGGATGGACGCCTACCGCGACCAGGAGGCGTTCGAGAATCCGATCACCACGATCGTCTCCAACAACTCGAATTTCATCGAGCCCGCCCCCGGCACTCCCGTTCTCATCTCATGGGAGGACGCGGAGACGATGTTCCACGAGTTCGGGCACGCGCTCCATGGCCTCAACAGCCGCGTGAAGTACCCGGGGCTGTCGGGAACGAAGGTGGCGCGCGACTTCGTGGAGTTCCCCTCGCAGGTGCACGAGCACTGGCTGCTGACGCCCGAGGTGCTCAAGTTCCTCGTCACCACCGAGGGCAAGCCGATCCCGCCCGACCTCGTCACCAAGATCCACCGCGCCTCGGCGTTCGGCTCGGGTTTCTCGACGGTGGAGACGCTCTCCAGCACGATCGTCGACATGAAGATCCACATGGCGGCGAGCGGCAACGTCGACCCCAAGGCGTTCGAGAAGACGACGCTCGCCGAGATCGGCATGCCGAAGGAGATCGTGATGCGGCATCGGCTGCCGCACTTCGGGCACATCTTCTCGAGCGAGGGCTACGCCGCCGGCTACTACAGCTACCTGTGGGCGGAGGTGCTGGACCAGGACGCGTTCGAGGCGTTCCTCGAAACCGGCAACCCCTACGATCCGGCGACCGCGAAGCGCTTCCAGGAAACCGTCATGTCGGTGGGCAACACGGTCGATCCGGCGATCGCGTTCCGCAATTTCCGCGGTCGCGAGCCGAGCGTCGACGCGCTGCTCCGCGAACACGGCTTCCCGGTTCCGGTGCGGCCCTGAGCGAACTCACGGGCGGCCGACCATGGCCGCCGGTGGCTCATTTCACCTTCCGGCCGAGCGTGATCAGCGCCACCCCGGCGACGATGACCGCCGCCGCCACGAGCGTGCGGGCCGTCAGCGGCTCGCCGAGGATCGCGTAGCCGAGCAGCACCGCCACCACCGGGTTCACGAACGCGTAGGTGGTGGCGAGCGCCGCTGAAGACACCTCGAGCAGCCACATGTAGCAGGAGTAGGCGAGGATCGATCCGATCAGCGACAGGTACGCGAGCGCCAGGATCGAAGCGCGCGAGATCGTGTCGAGCCGCACCCGCGGACCCTCGCCGAGCAAGAGCCCCATTCCAACGAGCAGCGTGCCGCCGCAGATCATCTGCATCGCGGCCGCCATCAGTCCCGATGCCGGACGTGGCGCGCTGCGCGCCCGATAGGAGCCGAGACTCCACGACAGGGTGGCGCCGAGGAGTGCCGCCACCGCGGGACCCTGGCGGGCATCGCCGGTCACACCGAGACGGGGTGCAACCAGCAGGCTGAGCCCGGTGAACCCGATCCCGAGACCGGCGAGCACGCGGCCGCTCGGCCAGGCGCGGGTCGCGACCGTCTCGAACAGCACCATCCAGAGCGGAACCATCGCGATCACGAGCGCTGCGAGGCCTGACGGCACCCACTGCTGGGCCCAGCACACGAGCCCGTTGCCACCGAGCAGCAGCAGCCCGCCCACCACCGCCGCCGATCGCCAGTGCGCCGCCGAAGGCCAGGGCGTGCCACGCGCGCGCTCCCAGAGGAAGAGCAGGATCCCGGCCGAGAGGAAGCGGGTGGCCGCCATGAGGAGGGGCGGCAGCGAATCGATCGCGATGCGGATCGCGAGGTAGGTCGAGCCCCAGACCAGGTAGATGACGAAGAGCGCGAGCGCGATGCGGCCGGTCGACGCACGAGGGCCGCTCGCGGGAGGCATCGCGGGAGAATGCCCATCCGTTCGCAGAAGCGCCACCGGGAATCCGGCAGCGAATTCCGCTACTCGCCGCCTTCGATGATCACCACGCTGTGAGGGCGAGATCGTGTTCCAATCCGGTTGGCTGGTAGCATGTGTCCAAGTTGAGCGGGGTTGGAGAAAAAATGGTTCATCGTTCATCGAAGCCTCAATTTGCTGGACTGCAAATTCGTCGCCTCCTCTTTGTGCCGATCGCCCTCGCGGCCCTTGGCGACCCGCTCGCCCATCCGCCGGTCCCGGACGGGATCCCGACGTCGAACGCGGCCGCTTCCGATGTCGCCGGCGGAGGAGACTCACCGGTTCGACTCGAATTGTATGCAACCGAGTGGGGCGGGGGAGGCCGCCATCAACCGACACCCTCGTCGTCGTGGCACGCGAGGGAGAATCCCTATATCAACATCACTTTGGCGATGTCGAATTCCGCGTCCTCCGAATCGTCGACCCCGAGGACATCTGGGTTCGTCACCGTGGTGTCGTGACCTGGCTTCCCCTTGCTGGAGGCTCTCGCGATCCGGGGTCGGATTCAGTGCTCGTGTCGACCAGTTGGCGTTCGTTCCACACACCCACCGTGGATGGCGGGATCTCATTTCGCATGCGAATCATTCCGGTTCGACGAACAGGCGCGATTCAGGGCGACGGGTGGGCAGACGTCAGGGTTCTCAAACGCGTCGGGCATGGATCCTCGAATCTCGAACGGGATGCGCTCAAGGCGGAGATCGTCGGCGTCTTCCGCCTCGAAGCGGTGAGTCTCGCGAAGGACAGCCTGCCCTTTATGGAGGAAATGCGGCCGATTACCGAACTCCGGTTTCGGCTCCTCGAGACTTGGAAGGGCAGGGCCCTGCACATCGGTGACGAGATTGTCGTTCCGAAGGAACTCGGTGAAAGGACTCCCACTTCATGGGGAATCGAGGGCTCGATTCCCATGAACGTGGGAGATCGAGTGGTTCTATTCGTTAGTAGGCCGGCACGAGGCCAGTGGGCCGGAAGGTGGCAATTCCCCACGTTCGATGGCTATGGGCTGCTCGACAGACATGGTCGCCTGTATTGCTGTTACGGGCAGGTCTCTCAGGAGGTCCTTCGGCGCGACGTGGAACGCGCGGCGTGGCCTCTGTCGCACCCATTCGCAGGGCGTATCGCCGGCCGAGTCGTGCACGAGCCCGCGGGGACTCCGGCTCGTGAGGTTCGGGTAACCCTGCTTGGGACCAAGTTCGGCGCCGCGACCGACAGCGCGGGGCTGTTCGCGATCTCAGGCCCTGCGATTGGAGCGCGCTATCTTCGATTCGTCGGGCCGTGCGGCGCCGCGAGCCGGCTCATCGAAGTCAGCGACGAGTTCGTGGATTCAATCGAGGTGAGGCTGCCGTTTTCGTCACAGCCCTGCGTCGAAGTGCGCCTCCGGGCATCGCCGGATCGCGACGAACTGCCGTCCCCTCCGCACTAGAAGTTCACGCGAAAAGCGCTTCGGCCGAGGCTACTCGCCGCCCTCGATGATCACCACGCTGTCGGCGCCGTCCAGGTCCTCGAGCTTGACCGCGATCACCTCGCGCTTCGAGGTCGGCACGTTCTTCCCGACATAGTCGGCGCGGATCGGCAGCTCGCGATGACCGCGGTCGATCACGACCGCGAGCTGGATCGAGCGCGGCCGGCCGAAGTCGATCAGCGCGTCCATCGCCGCGCGCACGGTGCGCCCGGTGTAGAGCACGTCGTCCACCAGCACCACCACGCGCCCCGCGATGTCGACCGGAATGTCGGTCGCGCCGACCACCGGCTGGTGGGCGATGGTCGAGAGGTCGTCGCGATAGAGGGTGATGTCGAGGCTGCCGAGCGCCGGCCGCTTGCCTTCGAACTCGGCGATCTTCTCGGCGATCCGGTGGGCGAGCGGCACCCCGCGGCGCCGGATGCCGACCAGCACGAGGTCGTCGACCCCCTTGTTGCGCTCGACGATCTCGTGGGAGATGCGGGTGATGATCCGGCGAAGGCCGTCCGCGTCCACGATCTCGGCCTTCTCCTTGATCGTCATGAATTGCCTCCCTGTGTCCCCCGGGCCAAGGGGGCGTCTCCCCCGCGCGAAGAGGGCGCACCTTATCCGCGGGGTTCCGGGCCGGCAAGGCGGTCGGGGGCAAACCCAGGACCAACTTCGAACTGGGCCCGCCGTAATGGTCATCGCCGGGCCGCACCTGGCTGTCATCCGGACGGGATTTCGATTGCAGGATGCACGTTGATGGTCTTAACCTCGTGTCTCTCAATGCGTACCCCTCGGAGGTGCTGCGTGCTCGGCCGTTTCCGTCTCGCGATTTCCGTGTTCATCCTGGCCGTCCCGTTCGCTGCGTTCGCCGGCGAGCCGATCGCGGTGATGGTTGCTCTCAAGGGGAAGATCCAGGTCACCCCGACCGGCGGCACCGCGGCGCAAAAAGCGGTGCTCGGCCGCACGCTCGAGCGCGGCGACAAGGTCGCGGTCGGCTCCGGTGGCTCGGTGACCCTGTTCTTCAACGACGGGAACGTCATCGAGCTCGGCGAGAAGAGCACGATCACGGTCGGCGGCAAGATGGGCAACAACAAGGCCGCGGCGGCCAGCGTTTCCGGTGACGTGTTCAAGGGCGTCACCAAGTTCGTCGCGAGCGGATCCTCGGGCTCCGGGCGGATCGGGCTCGCACCCATGCGCGGCGGGCAGACCGCCGACGCCGGCGCGCTGATCCGCGAGCCGCGCCGCACCAAGGTCACCGGGAGCCGGCCGTCGTTCGCCTGGGGCCGCCTCGAGGGCGCCACCCGCTACCGCGTCTCGCTGACCGGCGACGATGGTGCGATCTGGAAACGCGAGACACCGGACACCTCGATCTCCTTCCCGGCCGATGCCTCCGAGCTCGCACCGGGCGAATATCTCTGGGAGCTCGAGGCGTTCGGCGCCAGCGGATCGCTGCGCCGCGAGGAGACGTGGTTCCACGTGCTCGATCCGAGCGAGGCCGACCAGGTCGCCTCCCATCTCAAGGAGATCGACAAGGCCGCCGCCGGATCCGCCGAAGCGGCGCACTATGTCGCCGGCTCCTATCTCTTCGATCGCGGCCTCGTTCAGGATGCCGCCCACCAGTTCGAAGCGTTGTGCCGTCTCACACCCGAAGCACCCGGAGCCCATGAAGCGCTCGGCAACGCCTATCGAGCCGTGGGCCTGACGGATCAGGCCGCGGCGGAGTACCAGAAAGCTCTGACCCTCTCGCGCACACCCTAGCTCGACTTCGAGCACGGCTCGCTGAGCCGTGTGGCCGCGCTCCCCCCGCGGCTGCCTCTTCCCCGGAGGAAGCCCTCATGCCCCGCCGCAGCATGTTCCTGCTTTGCGCAGGTCTGCTCCTTTGTGCCGCCATTGCCGGCGCAACGACCCTGGTCCCGCTCGACACGCGCGCACTCGCCCTGCAGTCGCAGGAGATCGTGGTGGGCACAGTCGAGTCGTCGCGCTCCTACTGGAACCCCGGGAAGACCAAGATCTTCACCGACGTCGTCCTGCGCGTGGAACGCCGGATCAAGGGGCAGGAGTCCGAGCGCATCACGATCACCCAGCTCGGCGGCGTGGTGGACGGAGTCCGCGTGCGCGTGCACGCGACGCCCGCGTTCGCCGTCGGCGAGGAGGCGCTGATCTTCGCGGCGAAGGACGGCCGCGGCCGCCTGCAGCTGAACGGGCTCGCCCAGGGCAAGTTCGAGATCGAGCACGAAGGAAGCGAGCGGCTGGTGCAGCGGCGCACGCCGGGCTTCGCCTTCAAGGATGCCCGCTCGCTGCGCGCCATCCCGGCCGGCGAAGCGCCGGCCCGCGTGACGCTCGACGCGATGATTGCCGAGGTGGAGTCGATCCTCGAAGCGGAGGCCGGCCGCTAGGCGGCCGGAGATGCCATGAAGACTCTCCGCCTGCCGTTCGTCGCCGCACGCCTCGCGCTCTCGATCACGTTCCTCGCCCCGGTGGTTGCCGGAGCGGCGGGCGTGCCCAACCTCGTCGCCACCGCGGTCTCCGATGCCACCGCCCGCCGCGCTCCCGTCGTTCGCTCGGCGAGCGAGCTGCCGAAGCGCGACCATTCCCGGAACGCCACGAAGATCTACGGCACGAAGCTCCCCGGCGCGTTGTTCGAGCCGGTCACGGAAGACGATCACCTCGTCCTCTCCAACGGCTTCGACACGCCGGAAGGCACCTGCGACATCCGCAACTGGGACTACGACGATCGCGCGGACAACGTGTACGTGCACGTTTCCGACCGCTTCGTGCTGAACCGTGCGTTCCTGAGTCTCCTGGACCTGGACGGCGGCGCGCCATTCCCGGCCACCCTCCCCGCACCCCGGTCCACCACGAACTTCCACTACCTGTGGACGATCGCGCCCGACGATTCCGGCAACGTGGTGGTCTTCGCGGGCAACGTCTCTGGCGTCCCCGGCGAGGGGCCCAGGCCCTATGTCGTCTATTCCGGATCCGATCTGGTGCGCTCCTACGGTCCGGTTCCGCTCACCGGAATGTCGGTGTTCGACTCCGCTCACGACCCGGTGACCGGCGGCTTCATCGCGCTGGTGTCGAACGCCGACTCACGCTACGAGCTGTGGCTCTACCCGTCGGGCGGCGGCACCCCCACGCATCTCGCGGGGAACTCCGCGGTCGGCGCGCCCAACGCCGACACCACCGCCCTCGTGGCTCGGATCACCACGCAGGACTTCTCGATCGACAATGCCGGAAACATCTACTTCGCCCAGGTCGGGAGCGCCGTCATCAAGAAGCTCCGCCGGAACGACCTGCGCGTCGTGACGGTGGCCGGCACCGGAGTCAACGGATCGACCGGCGATGGCGGCCCCGCGCTCTCCGCCCGGTTCAACCTGCCCGAGGCGGTCGCTTCGAACCCCGCGGGTACGACGCTCTACGTGCTCGACACCTTCGACCCCAATCGCGCGATCCGGAAGATCGATCTCGTGAGCGACGTCGTCAGCACCGAGGTCTCCCTGCTCGCCTATCCGTCCGCGCGCGACCTCACCGCGTCCGGCTCCAATCTCTACCTGGTGGCGGATGGCGGCGGGTCGGGCCGGAAGATCCTCCGCGTCCAATCGGGCGCTGTGGTCGCAGTCGCGGGGGCCGATCAGTTCGGCGCCACCTACGATACGCCGGCGCATACCTATGATCCGCTCGCGGTCCTCATCCAGGGCTGCGACCTGGCCGGCGACGGAACGGGCGGACTCTACGTGAGCAACCAGAACGCCCGGCAGGTCTACCACCTTCCGCCCGGCGGCGACTTTTCGCTGGTGGCGGGCGTGACCTCCGGCGGCGTCCAGATGGGGACACGGGCGCTGTGGTTCGGCGCCGACGAGAACTCCGCCCCGGAGGAGGTCGCGAACTGGGTCCAGCCCTACGGCTTCGGCGACGGCTGGAGCCAGCGCTTCACCTCGCCGAGCTTCTCGCTCCTCGATCATCCCGCGGCCGTGCTGAAGCTCGACGGCACGATCACGCTGTTCGACTTCGATTCGAACGCGAGCCTCATGGTGCGTGCGCAGAAGCCGGACGGAAGCTGGGTGATCGTGAACCATCGGATCATCGATCGCGAAGGCGCCAACACACCCTTCAGCGACGGACGTCGCCTGCAACTTCGGGGCTGGTTCAAGATGGAGGTCCACTTCGGGACCGACGGCAACGAGCTGCTCGGCCTGGGCTCCAGCACCCGCGTCCAGGTCGTGGTACAGACGCGGAATCAGGCGTCGATGGAGGACGGGTTCATTCCGGCGCAGCCGGGGGCCGCGATCATCGACAACGTCGCACTGCGCGACGGCGGAACCGACGTCCTGCCCGCGCTCAATTTCGAGGACGGCTCGACCGGGGGCTGGACGCTGAGCGCGCTCAACGGTGCCTACGTCGGCCCCGCCCTGGCCAGCGACTTCTTCGAGCGGGATGCGGCGCCGAATTCCAATGTCGATCTCCGCACCGGCTACGATTTCGCCGACAACGACTGCGTCTGGACGTTTGCGTCGCTCGGGGACACGGTTTCCCGCAACGTCTGGGCTCGTCTCTCGTCACCGTGGATCCCGCGCCTGCAGCCCAGCGGGGTCCTGATCATCGAGTTCTCCGGCAAGCTCAACACCGCCGCCCAGCGGCGCGTGCTCGACATCCTGGTGCTCGGCAAGGACGTCGGCGAGACCCATCCGCACGTCCTCGCGCGCCCCAGCTTCCTGCTCAACGGCGGCATCAGCGGCGGCGATCTCAGCGCGGCCTACCTGACGGACCAGGAGCTGCTCTATCCGATCGACTACAGCTCCTTCGACGGCATGGACTCGGTGAAGGTCCTCTTCCAGATCGAGGGCCGCCGCGAGGCGCTGCCGTTGATCGACGCCCCGGGTGAGCTGGCGACCAGGCTGCCCTATCTCGACGATCTCGAGCTCTACGAGCTCGGGGCAGACGCCAGCGACTACGACGGCGTTCCGGATATCCACGACGACTGTCCGGTGGTGTTCGCCGCCGGGGAAGACGCTGACGGGGACGGCTGCATCAGCCCGACCGCGTCCATGCGCCACATCGAGTCGTGGTCCAACGCCTCCCTACCGATCCGCTTCCAGCTCGCGGACAACGGCGATCCCGATCTGCCCGGCAACATCGAGCTGGCGCAGATCCGGCAAGGATTCGCGGCCTGGGACGCGGTGCCGGAGGCGAACCTGTCGTTCGTCGAAGGTCCCACGGTGCCGTCCGGGGACGCGAATTCGGTGGATGGGATCAACCTGGTCACGTTCGAGGACGATTACGACTTCGCGGCCAACGTGATCGCCATCACGACCACTACCAGCTTCACCCGGACCACCGGGTTCTGGGACCGAGTCGCGATTCCCGGCCAGATCGTCGACGCCGACATCATCTTCAATACGCACTACACATTCGACATCGGCACCGGGCCGGTGCCTTCGGGAGCCAAGGACCTGAAGAGCATCGCGACCCACGAGATCGGCCACATGCTCGGTCTCTCGCACAGCGGGGTCGCGGACGCGACGATGTATCCGATCCTGCTTTCGAGCCGCGATGCGGCCTCGCTCGAGGACGACGACCGGGAGGCGGTGTCCGCCGCGTTCCCGACGACGGCCCTGACCGACAACTTCGGAACGCTGCGCGGCAGCGTCAAGAAGGGCACGGACAGCGCCCCCATCCCGGGCGCGCTGGTGATGGCCATGCGGCTCGCCAGCGGCGTGGCGCAGGACACCGTGGCTTCCGACTTCACGCGCGAGGACGGCACGTACGCCATCTACCGGCTGCCGCCGGGCAGCTACGGCGTGCGCATCGTGCCGCTCGACGGCAGCGTTCCCGGATTGCTCCCGCGCGCCATCAACGATCGCGTCGAGGGATCCGCGTTCACGAGCTTCGCGGCGGAGTGGTACGGCGGCCCCGAGAGCAACAGCGACGATCCGACCGCCATCACGCCGATCGCCGTGACCGCGCACAACACCCAGATCGCGGACCTGTTCACCAACATCGACCTCGCACCCCCCACGGTTCTGAGCGTGGCGCCGGCGGCGGTCCAGGACAGTGTCCGCATCCAGTCGCCGGTCGTCATCAATTTCAGCGAGCCCATCAGCGCGACATCGCTGGGAACCGCGTTCAAGCTGCGGAAGCTGGGGGACACCGGGACGCTGGGTGGTCTCGGCAACCTGATCCCGCCCGGAGGCGTGTTCGTCTTCTCACCGGCCTCGCCGCTCGCGTTCGGGCAGACCTACGAGATCGTGCTCACGACGGCCCTGACCGATCGCGACGGCAACGCGCTCGCGGTCCAGTTCACCAGCACGTTCCTCACCGAAACCCAGCCGACCGTGGCGATCCTCGACATCCAGCCGCGGCAGGCACCCGAAGGTGCGTACATCACCATCAGCGGCGTGGGCATCAATCCGGCGGACGTCCAGATCCATTTCGCGGGCGCGGCCGTGGATGTGCACGAGCACGCGGTGTCGGCGACGCCGACCAGCGTGGTGGTGCAGGTCCCCGGCTACGCAACCGATGGCCCCCTCAACCTGGTGTCGGACGGGGAAATCAGCAATCAGTTCGACTTCGATGTCATCGTCGACGGCACGTTCCAGGTTCCGAACCAGCTGGGCGATCCGGTGAATCTCACGTTCGCGCCCACCGACGTGGCCCTGACTCCGGAAGGCTCGACGGCAGTCGCGGTCGGCGGCTCCGGCGTGGCCGTCATCAACCTGAGCCCGGCACGTCCCAACTTCCGGGTTCCGCAATATCTGGATCTGCCGGGGGCGCGGCGCGTCACGCTCACGCCGGACGGCCGTCGCGCGCTGGTCACGGTGCCCTCGGCCGGCCGGCTGGTGATCGTGGACACCGACACCTCGAGCGCCACCTTCGGCCTCGTCCGCGGTGACGTCGAAGGGCTGGCGTCGCCGGATGCGGTCACGACCGACCAGGGCGCCCAGCGCGCCTGGGTCACCCAGCAGGGCGGCGGACAGATCTTCGAGGTGAACATCGATCCGCTGAATGCCGGCTATCCGATCACGACGCGCACGATCGACACCGGTTTCACGCTGACCGGTGGCCTGAGCCTGACCCCGCAGCAGTCGTATCTGTTCGCAACGTCGTCGGCGGGCATCGTCCAGGTGCTCCTGACCACCGGCGCTGCCGCGCTGTTCCAGGCGCCGGGCTTCATCAGTCCCTCGACCAGCAACGCCATCGAGGTCGCACCGCTCGGCGAGCGGCTGGTCGCGGGCGGCTACGGAACATCGTCGAACCGGCTCTTCAGCGTGTTCGGCGGCTCCTATGTGAGCGATTCCGCATTCACGCTCGAGCTCGTTCTCGGCGGCACGGTCCGGGACGTCCAGATCGAGCCCTTCGGCGCCAAGGCCCTGGTGGCGAATTCCACGCTCGATCTCGTTCAGATCGTGGATATCGGGGGCAACTTCCTCACCGGCCAGGCAGTCACCCCGGCGAACCCGGTGGCGCTCGCGCTGAATGCCGACGGCAGTCTGCTCGCCGTCGCCACCTCCGGCGATCCGGGGGTGACGTTCTATTCGACTTCGAACAGCACGCAGATCAACACCGTCGCGCCCGGCTTCGCGCGGCCTGGCGACCAGGTGGTCATGCGGGTGACCGCGCCGGTCTTCGCACCCTCGCGGTTCCAGGGACCGACGGCCGCGGGCGGCTCCGGATCCGGCGGCCGCACGCCGTTCGAAACGCTGCTCGAAGGAAGCGTCGTCGTGGGTGGGGTCGAGACTCCGGTCACGTACAGCCAGCTCTTCGCCACCGCATTCACGGTGCCGCCCGTCCCCCAGCAGGCCACCTCGGTGAGCTACCAGGGCGCGGCGTCCACGAGCGGCGCCGTCTCGTTCACGGTGGTGGATCCGATCGAGCCGTTCCAGCTGCGGGACATGAGCGACAGCGTCACGACGGCGGGCCGGTCCTGCCCCGTGCCCTTCACGGGGAACCCCACTGTCACGGCCCTCGCGGTCTCGCCGAACGGCCGGTACCTGGCCGTGGGTGGTTTCTCACCCTGCGGCTCGAGCGTGGACATCTACGACATTTCCGGCGGCGGATCGGGACCGTTCGGTCAGTACATCGGTTCGACGACGCCCTTCTTCTCGATTCTGACCGGCCTCGCCTTCTCGGCGGGGAGCGACAACCTCTACATGACGAGCTCCGACCAGTTCGATGACGCCGGATCCCTCAAGCGCTATCGCTTCGGCGGTTCCCCGGACTCTTCACAGCTCTTCGGGGTCGGAACCGTTGCACTCGCCGTGGACCCGGTCGGCGAATACCTTGCGGTGCTCCGGAACAACGGCAACATCCAGTTCTTCGACCAGAACAACCTCTCGAACCTGGGCGGGCAGTCCTTCGCTGATGCCCACTCAGTCGCGTGGACGCGCGATGGACACTACCTCGTCGTTGGACGGGATGGCGGCATCGCGCTGATCGACCGCGGTCCGCTGACGGTGACCACCAGTACGACACCGTCCCGCGCCGGTGCCGGATCCACATCGAGGCTGGCGCTCACGGCGGACGGACGTCGCGCCGTCGGTATCACGAGCACCGGCGCGCTGCTCATGTGGAGCCTCGAGGCCGGAAACCTGACGTCCGAAACCTTCTTCCAGTCCACACCGCCCATCGCCTCTCCCTCGAGCGTGGTGCCGGCTCCGGACGGTAATGGTGTGCTGATCGGATCATCGATCCTCACCAGTGTCGTCAAGTACGAGACGGTGCCGCCGGGCCCGGCCAACACCGTCGCCGCCACCGGCCCGACCACTTTCCTGGCCACGACGCCCGATGGCCGCCAGCTGTGGGTGGCCAACGTGAACTCGTTCGCCGCGCGCGTCAGCACGATGTCGCTCGCGACTTCCATGGCGGTGGTGGCGGGCGACAATCTCATCGCCGAAGCCGGCGCCGAGCTTCCGGTCCCGGTGACGGTCAAGCTCAGCGATGGCGCTGGCGCGCCGCAGATCGGCGTGCTCGTCCGGTTCACGATCCCGGGAACCGACGGCAGTCTGGACCTCAACGGCAACCCCGTGGTCGAGCGCCTGACCAACGCGGAGGGCGAAGCGTCGGTACGCTGGATCATGCCGGCGTTGCCGCGGAGCTGCACCATGGAGGTGGTCGCCCCCGGTGTCACCGGTCCGCTCGCGATTCACGCGACCGCCGCCGGCGATCCCTCGGTGGCGGAGCCCCTGGTGGTCGGACTCGGTCCCGCCGACGGCGCCACCGGCATCCGCTCCGACGGTTCCATGTACGTGAGGTTCAGCCAGCGCATGGACCAGGGCAGTGTGACCGGCGGGCTCCAGCTCGCGACCGGCGCAGGTCCGGTGGGCGGCGTGGTCGAGCGCGAGGACGACTACACGTTCCGCTTCAACCCCACGAGCCCGCTGCCGTTCAGCGCCAACTGCACATTCCGGGTGAACGCCGGGATCGTCGACCTCGAGGGACAGACGCTGGCGGGCGCATCCGAGACGCACTTCACGGTCGAGCCCGAACCCACGCTGGCGCTCGAGCTGATCACCCCACCGGCCGCTCCGAACGGCGCCGCAATCGTGCTCGCCGGCAACGGCTTCAGCTCCGTCCCCGCACAGAACTCGGTGGTGATCGGCGGGAGACTCGCGGTGGTTTCCACCGCGACACCCACAGCGCTGGTGGTCACGGTGCCGGAGAACGCGGTCAGTGGCGACGTCACCGTGCAGGTGGGCTCGAACACGAGCAACCCGCTCAGCTTCGTGGTCCTGAACCCGGACGCGGGGGCGGGGGGCGTGCTGGGCGATATCCCGGCCGGTCCCGGGATCCGCGACATCGCCGTGACCTCGGACGGGGCGCGCACCTACGTGACCAACCCCGAGGCCAACAGCGTGGCGGCGCTCGACGTCCAGAACGCCACGACGCTCGCGATCATCCCGGTCGGTCTCACGCCGCAGTCGATCGTGATCCTGCCGGGTGACCGGCGGGCCTACGTCGCCAACACCGGAAGCGACAACGTCAGCGTGATCGACATCGATCCGACGTCGACTCTCTACCACAGCGCGATTCCCTCCTCGCCCGGGGTGAGGCGGCCGATCCCGGTCGGCGATCAGCCGATCGAGCTCGCGGTGGCGCCGTTCAACCAGAAGGTGGTGGTGGTGAACTCCGGCGACTCGACGATCAGCGTGATCGACACCGATCCCGCTTTGCCGGCGGCGGACCAGGTGACGTCGACCATCAAGCTCGGGGGCGGCGGCAACGACGTCGCGATCCAGCCTGAAGGACAGCTTGCCTACATCGCGACTCAGATCGGCATCGAGATCGTCGACATCGTCGCGGGCAGCGTCGTTGCCTCGATCCCGATCGGGGGGGGTGGCTCGGATGTCGCGATCGATCCCGACGGCGCGCTGCTGTTCGTGCTCACCGGCAACGATTCGCTCTACGTGATCGACATTGCGGCGGGCAGCGAGACGGAGAATCGTGTGATCGCCTCCATTCCGATCGGTGGCGGCGGATCCGACGTCAATGTCCAGCCGGACGGGACCCACGTCTACGTCACGGTCGGGGACGGTGACGTCATCCTCGTGTTCGAGATCGTCTCGGCGGACGAGGCCGGGGCGAGCATCGTGCCGGGACCGATCGTCCGGCTCGAGCTCGTCGCGCAGCTCGAGGTCGGGGACTCGCCAGCGGCGCTCGCCTTCGCGCCCCTCACCGGGCTCGGAGTGGTGGCGAACGAGGGAGACGGCACGATCACCCTGATCGGGCCGCCGTCGGCGCTCGGCGCACTCGAGTTCGCGATGGAGTTCTCGCCGAACACGATCAACCTCAAGTCCATGGGCCGGTACGTGCAGGCCTGCATCGGGCCGCTGGACCCGTACCTCCCTTCGGATGTCGTGGTGTCCTCGATTCGCCTGAACGACGTGGTCCCCGCGGAGCGCGTCGAAGGGGATGGCGGCTGCGGACCCGGCTGGATCCAGGTCAAGTTCAGCCGCGCCGCCACCATTCTCACGCTCGGTGATGCCGAGACCGCGCCGATCAAGATCACCGGTCAGATCGACGGCCGCCTGTTCGTGGTACGCGACACGGTCAAGGTGAAGCGCGGAAAGGTGAACCACCCCAATCACGCCGACCACGTGACGGCGGGCTCACCGTTCACGATTCTCTACGACCGGATGTCCAGCAGCAGCACGCACGTCGCCGTGGTCCACTCGCTGGATGATGGTCGCACCTGGACGATCGACGCCACCAACGTTCCGAACACCGGCGCCGCCGCCTGGACGCCACCGATGCAGATGACCGACAGCGCGCGGGTGGCGATCGTCGAGATCGAGCAGGAGCTCGAGAACGAGGAGGTGTCGGGAGTGCTGGGAGTGAGCGAGCGCTTCAGCATCAGCGGCACGACGGCCATCGAACGGAAACTACCGACCGCACTCGAGCTGTCCTCTCCGTGGCCCAACCCGGCTTCCGGAGCGGTCCGTTTCACCTTCGGCCTGCCGGTGAAGACCCGCGCGCTGGTCGAGGTGTTCGACGTCCGCGGACGGCGGGTGAATACGCTGATCAACGGCGAACGCGACGCCGGCTGGCACGACGTGACGTGGAACGGTCGTGACACCGGCAACGGCCGCGCCGGTCCGGGCCTCTACTTCCTGAGGCTCCGGGTGGGTGCGCGCGAGCTGCAGCGCCGCGTGATCTGGCTGGAGTAGTCGCGGCCCTCACGGGCTGAAAAACGAAGGGACGGCGGGATCATCCGCCGGCCCTTCGTGCTACCTTGGCTCCGCGCATGGAGAACGAGCGGATCTCTCACTACGAGCTGCGCCGCCCGCTCGGAGCCGGCGGCATGGGCGAGGTCTACGAAGCCTGGGACTTCTCGCTCGAACGTCTCGTGGCGCTCAAGTTTCTCGCCACGGCGACCGCCGCCGACCCGGTGAGCCTCGCGCGTTTCGAGCGCGAGGCGCTCGAGGCCGCCAAGCTCAACCATCCTCACATCGCGATCGTTCACGCGTTCGAGCGCACCGGCCCGCGCCCGTTCATCGCGATGGAGCTGCTCTCGGGAAAAAGCCTCCGGAGTCGCATCGACGAAGGCCCGATGCCGATTCCCGAGGCGCTGGCGCTCGCGCGCGACGTCGCGGCGGCGCTCGCCTTCGCCCACGGACGCGGCACCGTGCACCGCGACATCAAGCCCGAGAACCTGATGTTCGACGAGCACGGCTCGCTCAAGGTGCTCGACTTCGGGCTCGCGCGCGCCGCGCAGGCGACGCGACTCACCATGACCGGCACCTCTCTGGGCACGCCGGCCTACTCGGCGCCCGAAGCGGTGCGCGGCGAGACCGGGCCGCCCGCCGACGTGTTCGCGCTCGGGCTCGTGCTCTACGAGATGATCACCGGCCGGCGCGCGTTCCCGAGCGAGCACCCGATGGTCGTGATGTACGCGATCGCCAACGAGGAGCCGGTCCCGCTCGCCGAGCTCCGGAGCGACGTGCCGCCCGCGGTGCAGGAAGTGGTGACGCGGCTGATCGCGAAGGATCCGGCCGCGCGCCCGACGGCCGCGGAAACCGCGCGCCAGCTCGCGGATCTCACCGGCGTGCTCCATTCGAGCCTGGATCTGCCAACGCCCCCTCCTCCTGGCGTGACGCCGACCCCGCGCCGTCGATGGCCGCTCGCGATCGGCGTTGGCGGGCTCCTCGCGGTGACCGGGGCGGTGTTCCTGCTGCTCACGGCCAACGGCGCGCGTGATCGCGCGGAAGCCGGGCGCCTGAGCGGACTCGGCAGCGCCGCGCTCGCCGAGCGGCGGATCGACGACGCGCGCGACCTCTTCCAGCGCGCGCTCGATCTCGACGGCCACAACGCGGTGGCGCTCGGCAACCTCGGCCTGATCCTGCTCAACGAGGGCAACGTGGCGTCGGCCGAGTCGCTGCTCACGCTGGCCCTGAAGCACACGCGAAACCCCGAGGCGCGCGCCGGCGTGCTGCTCAACCTCGGCGAGATCAACCTGAGGGACGGCGCGTACCCGGAGGCGATCGGGCGTTATCGCGAGGCGCTCGCGTCCGATTCCTCGTACGCCCACTACTACAACAACCTCGCGTGGGCGCTGATCCAGAACCGCCAGCCCGCCGATGCGGCCGCGGTGCTGGAGCGCGGGCTCCAGCGCTTCCCCTCGGAGCCGTTCCTGCTCAAGAACGCCGGTCTCGCCGCGTTCGAGCTGGGAGACGATGCGAACGCGCGGCGCCATCTCGACCGTGCCATCGCGCTCGACGACAGTCTGACCGAGGCCTACACGCTGCGCGCCCAGGTACGCGAGCGGAACGGCGACACTGCCGGCGCCGAAGCCGACCGACGACGAGCGCAACAGCTCGGTGGAGGTCGCTAGCCCGAGGCCCAGCGGGCTTCGCGCTTCGCGGACATGAACGCTTCTCCGAAAGCGCGGTCGGCTTCGTACTGATTGTGAGCCCGACAGCGAAGCCGCACGTTCTCAACCGTGGACATCCCGCCACGGGCCACGGGGATCGTGTGGTCGAATTCCAGCAGACGGCGCTCCGTACACCGATTGCCCTCCTTGCCTACGAAGGTGCACTGGCTCCCGTCGCGTTCCCGAACAGCACGACGGACATGGGCCGGGATCGTGCGCATCCTCCCCGGGCGCTGGCCGCTGGTGGCACGCGGTCTCGTGGTGACGGCGAACTTCCGCTTCTCGACCGACCGCCGGGCCAGGCTGAGGGCGAATTCCAGGACCTGATTGATGTTGCCGGAAGGGATCTGGTGGCTCAGGAGATCCTGCAGGGTACGGAGATCCTCGTGCCCTGACTTGCCAAAGGTGACGTGCACTGAATAGCGCTCCTGCGCGATGGGCTCGACACCAGGCCGGGGGGCCGATCGGCTGCTCATCACCGGTTGCGCTTGTGCGAAACGCTGTTCAGGGCCACGATCATTTTGTTCGCTCGCAGTGGAAATCGCTTTCCCCGGGGAAAGCTCATGACCCAATGACGGCACGCGGCAGACGAGGGGCAGCGCTTCGGTCCTGGGGAACCGGCGCGCAATGATTTCCTCGATCTCTACGCGAGTTTTCCCGGCTGCCTCGCGGATCAGCTCTTCCGCATTCATGCGCGTCAGGTGGGGTCGAAGCACCACGATGTCGGTCATGTTCAGTCGGCCGTCGGCCAGCATCTCGAAGAGCATGGGATGCTCGCGTGCGGCCCGTGCGGCGTGGATTCGCTTGAGCGTTGATCCCTCCGACAGCTTCAGATGCTGGAGGCAATAGGCGTGCATGGACGGATATCCGGCGGGCAGATAGAGGCGGCGGTCGTCGAACTCAGCGATGTAGGCAAGGGTCACGGCGTCGGAGCGCCGCTCGTCCGAGATCCGGGCCGGGAGACCATCCTCCAGCTCGCGGTTGCTGAGGTGTTCCAGGGCATAGGCGCGCATGGCAATCCGTTCTTCGGGGGCGCGCTGTTGTTGAGGGCCTCTTCTTATATCACGAGCCTCGCGCGAAGCGCGTCAAATCTTTTGCGACTTCGCCACGCCCTAGAGTGCCGGGTCTCCGATCAGCACGAAGGGCGCCCAGTGGAAGGGCGAGCGGGTCTCCGGCTTCTTCATCAGCTCGCGCTTGGCGGCCGTGAGCGCGGTGGCGCGATCGCGGCCCTTGGCGAGCCACTCGCGATAGAAACCTTCCATGAGCTGCGCGGTCGAGGCGTCGTTCACCTTCCAGAGACTCACCACCACGCTGCGGCAGCCGGCGACCAGGAAGCCGCGCGCAAGGCCGATCACGCCTTCGCCGCTCTCGATGCGGCCGAGGCCGGATTCGCACGCCGACAGCGTCACGAGATCGGCGCTGATCCTGAGCGGCGTCACGTCCCGCACCTCGACGCGGCTCGGCGGTTCGCCCTCGTGCTCGGGCGAGAGCCAGAGGCCCGAGCGCTCGGGCTCGGCGGCATTGGCGTCGCCGTGGGTCGCGATATGGACGAGGCGCGCGGATTTCAGCTCCGCCGCACCGAGGAGATTCGAGCGGGTGGCCGCCGCATGCTCGAGTGCGCGCATCGGCCTGGTTCCCGCGAGGTGCCTTAGCGCCGCCACTTCGGCGCCGGTCCCCGGGAGTGAATCGAGCGGCGCCACACCCGCCACCGGACCCGGCGGGAAGGCCGGGTTCGCCACCGCGAAGATCGCATCACCGCCGGCGCGCGGGCGCGCCAGCGACATCGCCGTGGCGGAGGGGACGTACGACACCGTGAAGCGCTCGGCGAGGTAGGCCCCCTTCGGGATCGACCCCTCCTGTGCCTTGCGCATCAGCAGCGCTTCGAACGGCACCGTGGCGAGCGCGCCATCGGGCGAGATCACGATCACTTTCGCATCCTCGAGCAGCGCCTCGGCCGGCGCAATGAGCGCGCGGTAGAGCGCGTTCGACGCGGTGAGCGCGGCGTTCCCTTCGGCCGACGACGGATCCGCCAGCGCGCGGAGCAGCGATTGGATGCGGGCGCGCAGCGCGGTGCGCGGCGGGAGCTGGAACACCTGCCAGCGATCGCGCCGCACCACCCACAGCGTCGTGCTCGAATCGCCGGTGCTGTACTCGAGCAGCGCCGTGGTCTTGGGCAGCAGGCGGCCCGCGGCTTCGAGCGTCAGCGGATCCGGGGCCTGCGCCGATCCGCGCGAAGCCGCAACCAGATCGAGCAGCGCGCGCGCGCGCGCCCGCTCGGCCAGCACGAAGGCGCGCGGCCCGTAGCCGCTGTCGGGCACGGTGGCGTGGCGTTTGGTCAGGAGATGGATCACCGCCTCGTAGACGTAGCGCTGGCTGGCCTGGAGCTTCACGCGATCGCGGTCCCCGGTCTGGAGCTCGCGCACCGAGTCGAGCAGGGCGAGCGCCTGGCCGTAACGCGCGAACGCCTCGTCCCATTGGCCGCGCCGCTCGGAGATGTCGCCGAGATTCGTGAGCACGGTGCTCTGGGCTTCGATCAGGCCGCCCTGCTCTGCGAGCGCGAGCGCCCGGGCATACTCGCGCTCGGCCTCGTCGAGCTGTCCCATCTGGTGCCGGACCAGCGCTTGATTGGTCATGACCCCGGCCCGCATCTCGACGGTCGGCGCCGGCATCGCCGCGGCGGCACGGGCGAACAGCGAATCGGCCAACCCGTAGCGCCGTGCGGCCCGTGCCGCATCGCCGTAGTCGTTCGCCATCCGCAGGACCACGGAGGAATCGCCCGAGGCGGTCGCGGCGGCCAGCGCGCGCGCAGCGAGGTCGAGCGCGCCGTTGAGATCCCCGGCGCCGACGGCAATGTTCGAGAGCGTGCTGTAGCAGCGGCTGCGCGCCCGCTCGAACGTCAGTGAATCCGCGAGCGCGAGTCCGCGCCGGCTCATCGCGGTGGCGCGATCGGCGTCCCCCATCTGGTAGAGCACGAAGCCCAGCTTGGAACGGATGTCCGCCTCGGTCGCCGGGTCGGCGGCCATGGCCAGCGCGCGCTCGTAGCGACGCTCGGCGTCGGTGAAGCGCCCGACGATGCGTTCGACGTCCGCGAGGTTGATCTCCGCGTCGAGGATGCGGCGCGCGTCTTTTGTGAAGCGCGCCGTCGCCACCGCCCGCTCCAGGACCTGGATCGCCTCGTCGAGGCGGCCGGCATTCGAGAGGAAGTTGCCGTAGCCGTTGAGCGCGGCGTAGGTGCTGACGCTGTCACCCTCGCCCGACGACAGGGCGATGCCACGCCGGAAGCACACTTCGGCGGTGTCGGGACGGCCGACCCGCTCGAAGGCAATGCCGAGGAAGTTGAGGGTGCGGCCAAGCGGTCCGAGCAGTCCGGCGCGCTCGCGGATCTCGGCCGCCTCGCGCAGGTGGACGATCGCCTCGTCGTTGCGCTGGAGAGTGAGGTAGGTCTGGCCGAGATCGCCGAGCGTGTTCGCGAGCAGGCGCGGATCGCCGAGCGCGCGTCGCGCGGTGAGCGCTTCGCCGTACGCCTCGAGCGCGCGGTCGGTCTGGCGGCTCGTGAGCAGCAGGGCGCCAATCGAACCCAGCACCCAGGCCTCGCGCCGCTTCTCGCCGAGCGCCCGATAGTCGGCGAGCGAAGCGCGGAACAGGCTCTCGGCCGGCGCCCATTGACGCGTGCTGCGCGCCACCACGGCGAGCGATTCGCGGAACCCCGCCTCGACGCGCAGCCGTTGCTGGGCCGGCTTCCACTTCGCGCGCAGCGCGAGCGCATCGGCGCCGATATGGCTGCCGAGCGCCGCCGGCTCCGCCTTTGCGACGCGCTGCTCGAGCTGGAACAACCGCGCCGCCGAGTCGGCCTTCGCGAGCTTCGCGCGCAGCTCGGACACGAACAGCGCATTCCACACGTTCTCGTAATCGTTGCGGCCCGCGGTGAGGGTCGCCGGCAGCGCGCTGTCCGGCACCGCGAACGACGCGTACGGCTGCGAATAGGCCGGAGAGGAGACTCCGAGCGCAGCGAGGAGTACTAAAATTCTGCGGCCCTGTCGCGATCTCATCCCGAGCGCTGAACTCCCGCCACGGCGCCTTCCTCGGCACCCACCACCACGCGCGACAGATCCCAGCCGCGCAGGAACATGCCGCGCACCGCCGCCAGCAGCCTGAGCCGGTTGACCCGGAGGCGCTGCTCCTCGGCGTTCACGAGAACGTGGTCGAAGAAGTGGTGGATCGGCTCCTCCATTCCGAGCAGCGCGTTGAGCACGCCGGCATAGTCGCGCTTCTCCCACAGCGGATCGGAGTCCGAGCGCGCGCGGTCGAGGGCCGCGATCAGACGGATCTCGGCCGGGTCGCGCAGCACCCCGCGATCGTAGGGCTCGGTCAGCGACTCGGTCGTCGCCTTGAGGATGTTGTCCACACGCTTGAACAGGACGACCAGCGGCTCGAAGCGGCGATCGTTCCGGAAGAGGCCGAGAGCACGCGCGCGGTCGAGCGCATCACTCGGGTCGTTCCAGCCCGGCCGCGTGCGTCCGTCCGGCATCGGCGGGCGTGCCTCGAGCGCGGCGTCGCGTACGTCGTAGGCGGCGCCCCGCTCGTCGAGCGCGGTTTCGATCCTGCTGCGCCAGAAATCGCCGAGCTGCTTCATGATCTCGGCCTGCGCCAGCTCCGGGTCCGCGGCGAACAACGGCCGGGTGCTCTCCATGGTGGCGGCGTAGAGATCGAGGTGCCGGCTCTGCTCCATGAGGATGCGGATGACGCCGTTCCCCGCGCGACGCACTCCGAGCGGGTCCTCGCTGCCGGTCGGCACCTTGGCGGAGACGAAGGCGCCCGCCACGTGATCGAGCCGATCCGCCATGGCCAGCACCGCGCCCGCATCGGTCGCCGGCAGCGCCTCGCCCGCGCCGCGCGGCTGGTAGTGCTCGGCGATCGCGCGGCACACGTCCTCGGGCTCGCCGGCGCGCGCCGCGTAGTAGGAGCCGATCGTGCCCTGGAGTGCTGCGTACTCCTTGCCGCTCCCGATCATCTCGGAGGTGAGGTCGGTCTTGCAGAGGAGCGCCGCGCGCCGCGCCGCCTTCGCCGCGTCCGGCGCGAGGCGCCCGGCCAGCCATTCGCACAGCGACTCGAGCCGCGCCGCCTTGTCGCGCAGGCTCCCGCGGCCTTCCATCCACACGACTCCCTGCAGTGCTTCAATCTGCACATTCAGCGGGCGCTTCAAGTCGGTCTTCCAGTAGAAGTCGGCGTCTTCGAGGCGCGCCGCCAGCACCGCCTCGTTGCCACGGCGCACGGTATCGAGTCCGCGATCGTCGCCGTCGCGCACCGCCACGAACTTCGGCAGGAGCTTGCCTGAAGCCGGATCGTCCACCGCGAAGAAGCGCTGGTGCTCGCGGAGCGCCATCACGATCACCTCGCGCGGGAGATCGAGGTAGCGCGCGTCGAGACTGCCGAGGAACGCGGTCGGCCACTCGGCGAGGAAGGTGTCGATCGCGGTCAGCTCGTCGTCGGCAACCGCTTTGCCGCCCGCTTCGCGCGCCAGCGCATCGCGCTGCGATTCGAGCCGCGCGCGACGCTCGCGGTGATCGGCCAGCACGTGCGCGCGGTCGAGCAATTCTAAGTATTCGTGCGCGTGCGCGAGCTCGACCGGGCCCGGCGACAGGAACCGGTGTCCCTGGCTCGCGCGCCCCGCCTCGAGATGAAACGCCTTCACCGGGAGCACGTCCGCATCGAGCAGCGCCACCAGCCAGCGCACCGGCCGGGCGAAGCGCGTGTCGTCATCGAGCCAGCGCATGGACTTCGGGAACTGAAGCCGGGTCGCCACGCTCGCCAGCAGCGGCGGCACCACCTCGGCCGCCGGCTTGCCGACGTGGTGCACGGTCACCGCGACGTATTCGCCTTTGGCCGTGACGATGCGGCGCACCGCGGAGAGGTCCACCCCGCGCCCCTGGCAGAAGCCGAGCAGCGCCTTCGTCGGATTCCCCTGAGGATCGTAGGCCGCCTTCACATTGGGCCCGACCACTTCCTCGTCACGATCCGGCTGGCGCTCGGCAAGCCCGGTCACCTCGATCGTGAGCCGGCGCGCCGCGCCGAAGGTGCGCGTGCCCTCGAACTCCAGGTGGCGCTCGGCCAGGCCCTCCCGCACACCGGCCTCGAGCTGCTCGAGCGCGGGCTCGATGTAGGACGGCGGAATCTCCTCCGCGCCAATCTCGAAGAGCAGGTGATGACTCACGTGGAGGTCTTCTTCTTCGAGGGGTTGGATTGCGCGCCCGATCCGGCCGGCGCGGTTCCCGGGCCGTTCGTGCCATCGGCCGCCTTCGGCTTCACCCACTTCGCGCGCTCGGCCTCGTCCTTGAGCAGCGGATAGCCCAGCTCCTCGCGCTGCTTCACGTACGCTTGGGTCACGCGGCGCGCGAGCTTCCGCACGCGACCGATGTACCCGACCCGCTCGCTGACCGAGATCGCCCCGCGCGCATCGAGCACGTTGAAGAGGTGCGAGCACTTGATCACGGCGTCGTAGGCCGGGTTCACGAGCCCGAGATCCACGAGGCGCAGCGCCTCCTTCTCCCACACCTGGAACATCTCGACGTGGGCGGCGACGTCCGCGACCTCGAAGTTGTAGCGCGAGTACTCGCGTTCGTTCTGCATCCAGAGGTCGCCCCACGTGACCGGTGAGCCGCCCGCGCCCTCGCGCGACCACACCAGGTCCTGCACCCGCTCCTTGCCCTGGAGCATCATGCCGATCCGGTCGAGCCCGTAGGTCATCTCCGCCGACACCACGTCGACCTCGATCCCGCCCACCTGCTGGAAATAGGTGAACTGGGAGATCTCGGTGCCATCCATCCACACCTGCCACCCCAACCCCGCCGCCCCCAGCGTCGGCGACTCCCAGTCGTCCTCGACCAGCCGCAGATCGTGGGCCCGGGTGTCGATCCCGATCGACTCCAGCGACCCGAAATAGGTCTGGACCACGTCCGGCGGCGAAGGCTTGAGCAGCACCTGGTACTGGTAGAACTGCTGGAAACGGTGCGGATTCTCGCCATACCGCCCGTCTTTGGGACGTCTCGACGGCTCGACGTACGCGACCCGCCACGGCTCCGGCCCCAGCGAGCGCAGGAACGTCGCAGGATTGAACGTCCCCGCCCCCACTTCCGAGGGATAGGGCTGCTGAATGATGCACCCGCGCGAGGCCCAGAAGGTCTCGAGCGCGATCATCATCTCCTGCAGGGAACGCCGGGGGTCGAGTGCAGTCATGGCCGGCGCACTATAGGGGATGCCTCGCCGGGGACGGTAGGCGGGGCCCCGTATCCGCCGATCTCCGCCGGGAAGGAAAAGGCCCTGTCGCGCTGACCAGGGCCCATCCAATCGCAGCAGTTTCGGAACGCCGCCAATTCGGAGCGTTGCCTACTTCATGGCGAAGAACTTCCTCACTGCGGTCGTTCCGTCGACTTGCAGCCGGTAGAAATAGACGCCGTTCGCCAGGCGCGACGAGTCCCACTCGATCGTACGGTCACCTTCGGTCAGCATCCCACTCCAAACCGTGGCGATCCTGCGCCCCGCCACGTCATGGATGGTCAGGCTTGCGTCACCTCTGAATGTTCCTGCAAAACGGACCGTCGCACCCTGTGACACAATCGTCACACCATCCGCCACCGGGTGCACGTTCGAAAAGCGTGTCGCTCCTTCCGGGATCACGTCCACGGGCAGCGAGTTGAACGCAGGGTTGCAGTCCACGTCCCTGACGTTCACCTTCATGATGAAATCGAGTGGTTGCGCATTGATGCTCTGCGTTGACGCATTCCCAAGGGCTGCGTCCCCGCAGCCAATCACGCCTTCCGGGTCGCAGATGTACCAGGACCATTGGTAGGTGAACGGACTCATCCCTGTCGTCACTGCGGAATACAAAGCCGACTCGCCTGGATGCAGGGACGACGGGCCGTTGATTACAACGGTGGGCGTTACACTGCCATGAGACACGTTGATGCTGCGGACGAACTGTCTCGGCGATCCGTCGGAATCCAGCCACGATATCTGAAGGTCGAAGTGCTTTGTGTCAGAAGTCGTAACACTGTTTCCCGTGCCCAGGCTCACCCAATCGCCGCACGAAGGCGCCCCGGGGCAGGCTCTGCACTTCTTCGCCCAGTTCAATGTGGCGGGAATTCCTCCGCACTGCGGGAAGGACGCCGAATAGACACCGCTCTGCCCTACGTTGAGCGTTGCGGGGCCAAGAATCGTCCCATCAGGGTGGGGAACGATACCGCGGGCAGCGAACAGCTGCAGGATCGCGGTCGCGCGTGTTCCGCCATGTCGCTCGACGTCCGCCTGAACGACTGCTCCGGCGATGCACTTGAAGTCAGGACCTGACGAAACATAGTAGCGAAGTGCCTCGATCAGGAGTTCGTCGGCGCCGGTCCCGTACGCCTCCCGGACATCCCAGAGCCCACTCGCGAGAATCATGCCGCTGGAATGCTCACCATACGCAGGAGCCCCGCACACGATCAGAGTGCCGAAGTTGGCGTAATTGAAAACCGCCGGATCCGTGTCGATGGTTCTGGGCAAATAGGGCGGACAGGTACCGCAGCTGTAGATCAGCGGATTGTTCTTGAACGATGCAGCGAAGTAGTCAGACAGTCCTTCCCACACTGCCGCGCGTTCGGCGTCCACCTGTGCGCTCACCGGTTGAACGCCGAATCCATGCACCACGGCGTGTGCCACTTCGTGAACGACCGCATCTGAATGATGGGTTGAGAGGTAGTTCTTTCCCGTCGCCGGGTCGTAGTACGTGCCCGAACCGTTGTTGGCATAGATGTTCAGCTTGTGGCCGAGGCCCGCGTAGCCACGAGCAGGCAGCCAATCCGTGAGAAACAGATTCGCATAGTAGAACGTCTGGACTTCGTTGAAGTGTGCGTTTGACGTCAAGTAGAAGAAGTCTCCCATCGGAGTCGTGTTTGTGGCGTTGCCGCCGCTGGCATTGAAGACTTGCACATTGATGCTGTTGAGGGAGCCGAAGACCGAAAGCCAGGGAAGCGGGGCAGGGTAGGTGGAAGTACCCTGGCAATTCGGAACGCGGACATTGCCCTGAGGAGTGTATTCCTCGGGCATCTCGTCAGCGGCGGAAGGGGTCGCGATGGCCAGGAAGAAAACGGACACCAGCATCCAGGCGTGTTTCATGAAGACCTCCAGGCTTTGGTAGACGGGGGTGGTCACCTGCTGGAGTCGCGCGACGAGATAAGGCTAGGTCTGTCGTCAGAACACGGTCAAGAAATGATTTGTTCTGGCTGAATTCTGGCCGTCGTTATTGCTTTAACTGCCTTCAGCAGTTTCCAGTGAGCGCAGCACTTCGAGCGAGCGAAGGCCCTGGAAGCGCTGGAAATGGTGGCGTAGGAATGCCTCCACTACGCGCAACAGTTCGCCCGAGCGCTTCACCTCGAGGAAATCACCGGCGTCGCGCACCGGACGCGACAGCAGCAGCGCGAGGCCCGCGAGCGCGTCCGCCGACAGTGCGATCGCGCCGGGCTCGCCCGAAGCACAACCGTCGCACAGGAGGCCGCCGCGCGCGGGCGAGAACAAGCGTCGCGACGAGAGTGCGCCGCCGCAGCCCACGCAGGCGTCGAGGCGCGGGCGGTAGCCCATCAGGCTTGCGGTCTGGAGCTCGAATGCCAGTGTGACTGCGGGGAGCGCAGTCGCGGGAGCCTCGGTCACCGAGACGAGCGTCTCGCGCAGCAGGTCGTAGAGCTCGGGGTGCGGCTCCTCGCCCCACACCACGCGATCCACCAGCTCGAGGGCGGCATGCGCGTGGGCGAGGCGGGCGAGGTCCTGGAGTCGGCTGCCGAAGGGATCCAGCGTGTCGGCCTGCGACAGAAGATGGAGGTCGCGGTCGGGCTTGAAGTAGAAAACGAAGCGCGAGCGTGAGAGCGGCTCGAGGGCGAAGCCGAACCGCTGCGGGGTCTTGCGCGCGCCTTTCGCTACGAAGCGGAGCAGGCCGTGGTCGCGTGTGTAGGCGGCGACGATGCGGCTCGTGTCCCCCAGGGCGTGGACCTTGAGGACGATGCCTTCACCGGTGACGATGGCCATGGGCACCCGCGCGCCGCTGCATGGCGCGCGGAGTTACTCCTTCCTCAGCCTCGGCCTTCGGCGGAAACCGGGGCTTCCCCGGCGGGAAGCGGACCTTTCGCGGCAGTTACGCCGCTTTCCATCGGGGTCGGAGGCTGAACGACACCGCCCGAGACGATCACCTTGAGGCCGTCCTCGACCGGCCAGTCGAGGTACACGATGTCGGAGCGGTGGATGTAGTGCACGAACCCCGACGCGGGGTTCGGCGTGTGCGGCACGAACACGACCTCGATGTCACCGCCGAGGCGCTGGCGCACGTCGGCGCCGGCGCTGCCGGTGATGAAGCCGAGACGCCACAGGCCGGGATGCGGCCACTGGATGAGCACCACCTGGCGGAACGCGTTCTTGTTCTTGGTGAGGAACACCTCGCCCAGCGACTTGGTCGAGCCGTAGAGGATGCCGAAGCCGGGAATGCGGCTCAGCATGCGGTCCCAGTTGGCGGCGATCGAGCGGGTTCCGATCCACGAGGCGAGCCAGCCGACCAGCGTGAGCAGGATCAGGGTGGCGAGGAGCCCGGCGCCCGGGATGCGGTGATAGTCGAGGAACTCGAAGCGCATGTAGCGGCCGAGCAGCAGGTCCACCCAGTTGAGGAGCCGGAAGAACACCCAGAGGGTGATCCCGGTGGGCGCCAGCACCACCAGGCCGGTGAGCAGGTAGTTGCGGATCTTCTGAGGGAAGCCGGAACGCGAGTCGGAGGTCATGCGTTGGAGAGTGAGGCACGCTCGGCCGATGCGTCAATCGTCCGCAGCGCGCGATCGAGCGCGCGGATCGCCGTGCGGGATTCCGCGAGTGCCGCGGCCTCGGCGGCCCGCATCGCGCGACGCTCGCCGGTCTTCATGTGATCGTGCCCGGCGAGGTGGAGCGCGCCGTGGATCACGAGCCGCGCCAGCTCCTCGCCCGGGGTGACGCGGAAGCGCCGAGCCTGCTCGCGCGCGCGATCCATCGAGAGGATCAGCTCGCCCCCGACCTTCTTCCCCGGGGAATCGTCCTCCGGGAAGCTCAGCACGTCGGTCGCGCGGTCGTGCCCGCGCCACTGGCGGTTCAGCGCGCGCAGCTCGGCATCGTCCGAGAGCACGAGCGTGATCGCGCCCGCGGAATGGCCGGCCACGGTGAGAGCGTTCGTGACGAGGGTCTTCAACGGTGCGCGGAGCGCCGCGGCCGAGCCGGAGCGCCGGACCACGGTGACCGCCAGGGGTCAGCCTTCGCGCCGCGACTCGACGTCGGGGCGGCGGCGCGGCGCCTCGGGGTACGGCGCGCGCACGTGGAAGATCGCGGTCAGGACCGGGATGAATGCCTCGCGAATGCGCGCGAGGTCCTGCATGGTGAGCGGGCTGTCGTCGAGCTGGCTCTGGCTCACGCGCTCGTCGATGAGCCGCGTGACGAGGCCGCGGATGCGGCTCGGCGTCGGCTCCTGGAGCGCGCGCGAGGAGCCCTCGACGCCGTCCGCGAGCATGAGGATCGCGGTCTCGCGCGAGCGCGGCTTGGGGCCGGGATAGCTGAAGTCCTCGCGGCGCGCGGTCGGATCCAGCTCGAGCGCCTTGTGATAGAAGAACGCCATCACCATGGTGCCGTGGTGCTCGGGGATCGCCGCCTGCACCGCCTTCGGCAGGCGCTCCTTGCGCGCCAGCTCGAGGCCCTCGGTGATGTGCGACTTCACGACGAGCGTGCTCATGCTGGGGGCCAGCTTCTCGTGGCGGCTGCGTGAGAACGCCGGCTCGTTCTCGGCATAGTACTCGGGCTTCCCGAGCTTCCCGATGTCGTGGTAGTAGGCCTGGACGCGCGCGAGCAGCGAGTTGCCGCCCACCGCCTCGGCCGCGGCTTCGGCGAGACTCCCGACCACCATGCTGTGGTGATAAGTCCCCGGTGCTTCGAGCTGGAGCCGCTTGAGCAGCGGACGGTTCAGGTCCGAGAGCTCGAGCAGCGTGATGTCCGAGGTGAGCCCGAACAGGTGCTCCACCACCGGCAGCAGCAGGAAGGCGAGCGAGATCGAGAGGAACGCGCCGAGCGCGCCCCACAGCACGTCGGTTGCCAGCATCCTCAGGCCCGCCGACTGCGCCACGTCCCAGGCGATGATCGCCGCCATGTTGGCGGTCGCCACCGTGAAGGTGGCGCGCACGAAGTGCCAGCGGTGGCGGAGCCGCGACACCGAGTACACCGCGGTCACGCCGCCCATCACGGCGACCGCCGCGAACGGCGCTCCCAGCTCGTCCACGGTCATCACCACCACGGTGAGGAGCAGTGTGAACACCAGCGCCGGTCGTTTCTCGAGCACCGACGCCACGACCAGCGGTGCGAGTGCCAGCGGCACCATCAGCTCCGAGAGACCGAGCAGGCTGGTCTGCACGCGCGCGAGCAGCACCACCAGTGCGGTGAGGAGGGTGAACATGCCGAGCATCGCGTTGTCCCGGTAGATGCCCGGCAGCTCCATGCGCAGGTACGTCGCGAACACGGCGATGAACAGCAGCATGAGGAGCATCCGAGCGACCGGCGGGTACAGGAACTCCGAGTGGCCGCGCTTCGCCAGCTCGATGTTGCGGAGCGAGCGCAGCTCGAGCAGCTCGTTGCGACCGACGCGCTGATTGGCGTCCACGATCAGCTCTTCCTTCTGGACGTGGCCGAGGGTGGTCGGCACGGCGCCCTGGGCCTGGACGCGACGCCATTCGGTTTCGGCACGGTCGTACACCACGTTGGGTGCGAGGAACGCGGTCGCCAGCTCGTTGGCGAGCTTCACCGAGAGTGCATCGTTGGTGAACGCGGCGTGCGCCCGTTCGTCGATCGACTGCAGGGCCTCGCGGCGATCGAGCAGCATCGAGGCGGCGACCGGCAGCTCGTTCTCGCCGTCCCTCAGGTTCACGGAGGAATGGCCGAGCAGCGCGCCCTGGCGTTTCTCCGCCACGACGCCGGTGTCGTAAATGCGCGTGAGCCACTCCCCGAGCCCGGTGAGCACGCGGCGGGCACGGCCGGGGGCGGCGAGCGCGCCGAGGCTTTCGTCGGTCAGCGGGATGCCGAGTCCGCGCAGCTGGCTCGCACGCACGCCGGGCTCGACCGTGGCGTCCTGAAGAATCGCGAGCGAGCGGCCTTCGAACGAGGCGAAGCGCGCGAGCGCATCGGAGGCGGCGCGGGAATCCCGCACGAACACCGGTGGCACCGCGCCGGCCGCGCGCTCCTGCTCGAGACGGAGCTGGGCCTCGTCCTTCTCGACGCGGAAGTCGTAGGGCGCCACCACGCGCTCGCGCGCGATCTCACCTTCGCGGTAGCGGTACTTGGACGGAACGCCGCTTCCGCCCGGCAGCGCGGCGGCCGCACCGAGCAGCAGCAGCACGTAGAGCAGGCGGGTACCGAAATAGCCCCACCGGAACTGGCGGGCCCGATCGGGCAATGCAGGCGTCGACGGCTCGAGAACGGTCATGTGAGAAGCGGGCCCCGGGGTCGGGGCCCGGTTCAAATCGAGGGCCCCTGCGGGTCTTCCGACCCTTCGGTCGGACTGTCGGCGCGCTCCGCCGGCCCGCCTTCGAACGTTCGAGCCGCCGGGACCTGCGTCCCCGGCTCGAGCGTATCGCCCACCCCGTCCTCCTGCTTGCCGTTCATCCGCGAGTGGTAGTCGTCGAAGGCACGGATGATGTCGCGCACCAGGCGATGGCGCACGACGTCCTCGGGGTGGAAGTACACGAACTTCACGCCGTCGGTGCCGCCGAGGATCGACTGGATCCGCACGAGACCGGAGGTGTTCGGGTCCTTGAGGTCGATCTGGGTCACGTCACCCGTGATCACCGCACGCGAGTTCACGCCCATGCGGGTGAGGAACATCTTCATCTGCCGCACGGTGGTGTTCTGCGCCTCGTCGAGGATCACGTACGAGTTGTGGAGCGTCCGCCCGCGCATGAAGGCGAGCGGCGCGATCTCGATCACGCCGAGCTCGATGTAGCGCCGCATCTTGTCGTACGACATGAGATCGGCGAGCGCGTCGTACATCGGCCGCAGGTACGGATCGACCTTCTCCTGCATGTCGCCCGGCAGGAAGCCCAGGCTCTCGCCGGCCTCGACCGCGGGGCGCGCGAGGATGATGCGGTCCACCTTCTTCTGGCGGAGCGCATGCACGGCCGCCGCAACCGCGAGGTAGGTCTTGCCGGTGCCGGCCGGGCCGATCGCGAACACGACGTCGTGGTCCTCGAGCGTCTTCAGGTACTCGGCCTGGGTCGGAGTGCGGGCACGGACCGACTTGCGGTCGAACACCCAGCCCGGCGCGCCTTCGTAGGCGTCCGCCAGCCGGCCGTTGCCGTTGCGCTTGGACAGGCCGAGCGCCGAGAAAATGTCCGCTTCTTCGATCACCTTGCCTCGTTCCACGAGATCCACGAGCTCCTCCAGGGCGCGGCCGGCGGAACTCACCGCCTCCTCGTCGCCGGAAACCGTGATGGTGCCGTCACGCAGGGTGATGCGTACCGGTACCGCACGCTCGATGTGTCGAAGGTGCGAGTCGTTGTGTCCCAGGAGCAGGACGGGATCGAGATGTTCGACTGGGAACTTGCGAATGATCACTTCGCAACCTCTGATTCCCGCGTTCCGGAAAAAAAGCCCCGGAAAACGCAAAACTCTTGGCCGGTAGACCCGGGAGCGGGTCTGGCCAAGAGCGATAAAGGCGTCGTCGTGGACTGGTTGTGTCGTGTCAACCTTTTGCCGCCCAGTGACTTGTTCCGTCCGTCAGCCGATCGGGTTCGAGCCCTGATCACCTTTCAAACGGCAATGGCAAGCTAGCACGGGATGTCGGTCGGGTCAACGCCAGCGCGGTGAACGCGCCATGCACGGGAGCGGTATCGGCACGCAGCGAGTCGCGACTTCACCGTTCCTTTGCGAGCGCCAAAGACGTTGGCTACGCGGGCTCAGGAGGCGGCCTTCTCCTCCATCTCCACCAGCGCGACGCCCGGGCTCACCATCTCCCCCTGCTTGGTGTGGAGCGCGGCAATCGTCCCGTCGCGCGGGGCGCGGATCAGGTGCTCCATCTTCATGGCCTCGACTGCGAGCAGCGGCTGGCCCTTGGTGACACGATCGCCCTGGGCGATGAGCACCTTGGTGACGACGCCCGGCATCGGCGCCTCGAGACCGCCGGCGTGCGCTCCCCCGCGCTTCCGGCCGGCTTCGATCCGGTCCAGCACGAAGTCCATCGTCCCGACCCGCACGAAGCGGCGCTGGCCGATCGCGGTGACCTCGACGACCTGGACGCCGTCCACGCCCGTGAGCCGGAGGCGGCCGTCCTCGAGCGCTTCCGCCCTGAGGTCGAGCGCGGCGCCGTCCACCGTCACCTGCCACGCGCCGGGACCAGTCCCCTTCACCTCGGCTTCGCGCGTGCGCTCGCCATCCTTCCATTCGCTGCGCATCAGTCGAGCCCCGGATGACGCCAGCGGCCGAGCGTGGCGAACGCGTCCGCCTGGGCTTCGGCAACCGACGGCGCTCCTCCGCGCCGGTCGCCGTTCACCGCCAGTCCCATCGCCTCGGCGAGCGCCGCCGCGGCGACCGCGATCTCCGGGGCCGGAGCCTGGACGAGCTGCGTGAAGCCGGCGAGGAACTCGCGCTCGATCCACTCTGTGTCGAACTTCGCGTTCGCGACGTCGGCGCTGCGGACGAGGGCCCGCAGGAACGGAAGGTTGGTGATCACCCCGTGGACCCGCGTCGCGTCCAGCGCTCCCTTCATGCGCTCGAGCGCGGTTTCCCGATCGCGGGCGAAGGTGACGATCTTGGCGAGCAGCGGATCGTAGTGGACCGTGACCTCGTCGCCCGCCTCCACCCCGCGGTCCACGCGGATGAACGCGCCGTGCGGCCAGCGCAGCCGCACCAGCGTTCCCGACTGCGGCAGGAACTCGCGCGCGGCATCCTCCGCGTAGACGCGGGCCTCGACCGCGTGTCCGCCGCGGCGAACCTGCTCCTGCTCGAACGGCAGCCGGCGCTCCATGGCCACCGCGAGCTGCGCCCGTACGAGATCGATCCCGGTGACCAGCTCGGTCACCGGATGCTCGACCTGGAGCCGCGTGTTCATCTCGAGGAAGTAGAACTGGTCCTTCGCCACCAGGAACTCCACGGTGCCGGCTCCGCGATAACGCACCTCGCGGGCGAGCCGTACGGCCGCGTGGGTGAGCCGCTCGCGGAGCGCCTCATCGACGGCCGGCGAAGGGCACTCCTCGATCACCTTCTGGTGGCGTCGCTGGAGCGAGCACTCGCGGTCGAACAGGTGGATCGCGTTGCCTTCGCCGTCGCCCAGCACCTGGACCTCGACGTGGCGGGCGCGCTCGAGGCGCTTCTCGAGATAGGCGGTGCCGTCACCGAACGCGGCCGCCGCGACCCGCTGCGCGCTCTCGATCGCTTCCCCGAGCGATGCCGCGTTCTCGACGACCCGCATGCCCTTGCCGCCGCCACCCATCGCCGCCTTCACCATGACCGGGAAGCCGATTCTCTTGGCGGCCTCGACCAGCTCGGCCGGGTTTGCGCCCTCCGCGCCCGGCACCACGGGCACGCGAACCTCCGCCGCGAGCTTGCGGGCCGCACGCTTGTCACCCATCGCACGGATCTGCTGCGGCGTCGGTCCGATGAACACGAGGCCGGCACGTTCGACGGCCTCGGCGAAATCGGCGTTCTCGGCGAGGAATCCGTAGCCCGGATGCACCGCATCGGCGCCGGATGATTTACAGGCTTCGAGCAGAGCCTCGCTGTTGAGATACGAAGCCCGCGGCTCGGCGGGGCCGATGCGCCACGCCTCGTCGGCGAGCCGGGTGTGGAGCGCGCCGCGATCGGCGTCGGAGTAAACGGCGATCGAGCGCAGTCCCATCTCGTGCAGGGTGGATGCGATGCGGCAGGCGATTTCGCCGCGATTGGCGATCAGGACTCGACGGATCATGGGGCGCTCAGGCCATCCAGCGGGGCTTGCGCTTCTCGAAGAACGCCGCCAGCCCCTCGCGCGCCTCCTCGCCGTTGCGGATTTCGGCCAGCGTGCGCGGGAGCCCGGCGCGGTACTCCTCCCAGGTGGTGTCGGTCCACAGCTCGAGCAGCGCCTTCACGCGCCGCTGCGCCTCGGGCCCGCCCTTGAGCAGCTCGCCCACCCGCTCGTTCACCCGTGCGTCGAGTTCGGCGACCGGCGCCACGTGGTGCACGAGTCCGACCCGGAGTGCGGTCGCCGCATCGAAGCGCTCGCCGGTGAGCATCAGCTCGCGGGCCTGGCGATCGCCCATCCGCCGGATCAGGTAGGGACTGATGAGGCCGGGGATGATGCCGAGCCGCACTTCGGTGATCCCGAACTTCGCGTCGTCGGCCGCCACCGAGATGTCGCAGGCGCAGCAGAGCCCGACGCCACCGCCGTAGACGCCACCATGAATCCGCCCGACCACCGGCTTCGGGAAATCGGCGATTGCGGCGAAATAGCCGCCGAGACGCTGCGCCTCGACGAAGTTCTCCTCGAAGCTGGCGTTGGCCGAGGCGCGCATCGCGGCGAGGTCGGCGCCCGCGCAGAAGGAGGGCCCGCGGCCCCCGAGCACCACCACCCGGACCGCGTCGTCGTGGCCCAGATCATGGAGGGATTGCGCCAGGGCCGCGCCGAACTCGGCAGAGAGGGCGTTGTGCTGCTCCGGCCGATTGAGCCAGACCCGCGCAACCGGTCCTTCGCGCTCGACTTCCACAATCGCCATGCGACGTCCTCTCGGGTGGGGTTCCGGAGGCGGCAGCATACGGATCGGGCGCCGGCGGTCAACGAACCTGCCCGCCGGTCCGGGCGGAGCGGTGCGGCGAAAAATAGATCGCGCGACTTCTTACGGCCGGGCGTAGATTCCCCCGGAGCGGCGGACCCCCGATTGAGCCTTCGGTTCCTGCGCGGCGACGTCGCCGGCCCCCGCCACCCAAAACGCTCTCTATCGATACCGGGACCCCCATGGAGGCCGCGATGGCCCGCCGCATGTGGTTCGGATGGCTCGCGGGGATGCTGCTTTTCCCCGCGCTGGCTCAGGCTTTTCCCAATCCCCAGACCACCACCACCGTCCTCGGTCAGGTCGCGAGCGAAGTGATCGTCGGCTACCGCGCCGGCACCACCGAGAACGAGCGCGCCGATGTCCGCAGCCGGGTCGCGGGCACGCTGAAGCACCGGTATCGCTACGTGAACGTGGAGGTGCTGCGGCTCCCCGGCACGACGGCTCAGCAGAGCATGGCAGCGCTCCAGAACCATCCGTCAGTCGAGTTCGTGGAGCCCAACTACGTGCTGAGCATCGCGGCGGTCCCGAACGACCCCCAGTTCTCCCAGCTGTGGGGGCTCCAGAACACCGGCCAGACCGGCGGCACACCGGGAGCCGACATCGACGCGACGCTGGCGTGGAACGTCACGACCGGCAGCGGCGACGTGAAGATCGGTGTCATCGACACCGGCGTGGACTGGACCCACCCCGACCTCGCGCCCAACATCTGGACCAACCCCGGAGAGATCCCGGGCAACCTGATCGACGACGACAACAACGGCTACGTGGACGACGTCCACGGGTACGACTTCGCGAACAACGACGGCAACCCGATGGACGACCATGGCCACGGGACCCACACCTCCGGAACGATCGCCGCGGTCGGCAACAACGGCATCGGTGTGACCGGCATCAACTGGCAGGCGAAGATCGTCGGTATCAAGTTCCTGGACGGCGGCGGTTTCGGGACCACCGAGAACGCGGTGCGCTCTGTCGAATACGCGATCACGGTCGGCGTGCGTCTCACCAACAATTCCTGGGGCGGCGGCGAGTTCTCGACCGCGCTGCAGCAGGCGATCGAAGCCGCCGGCAACGCCGGGCAGCTGTTCGTCGCCGCGGCCGGAAACGCTTCGACCAACATCGACGCGTTCCCGTTCTATCCGGCGGCCTACCCGTCGGACAACATCGTCACGGTGGCCGCCACCAATCACAACGATCAACTCTCGTACTTCTCGAACTACGGCGCGACCTCGGTCGACCTTGCCGCGCCCGGCGAGAACATCCTCTCCACGGTTCCGGGCGGCGGCTACTTCGAGGCCTCCGGCACGTCGATGGCGACACCGCACGTTACCGGCGTTCTGGCCCTCCTGTGGGGGCGCCGTCCGGGGCTCTCCCCCGCGCAGGCCAAGGCGCTGCTGCTCTCCGGCGTCGACACCCTTTCGGCGCTGAACGGCTTCGTGCTCACCAACGGGCGCCTCAACGCGCTGCTTGCCGTGGCAGACCGCGACACGATCCCGCCGGGAACCATCCTCGACCTCGCCGCCTCGCTGCCGACGTCCAGCACGGTCACCCTGTCGTGGCATGCGACGGGCGACGACGGGGGCATCGGGCAGGCGTCGTCCTACGACATTCGCTATTCGACGAACCCGATCGACGAGGCGAACTTCGGTGCTGCCACGCGTTTCACCGGCGGCCCGGCCCCGCAGCCCGCGGGCGGAGCCGAGCACGCCGAAGTCCTGGGACTCGGGTTCTCGACCCACTACTACTTCGCCGTGCGCGCGCTCGACGAGTTCGCGAATCCCGGACCGATCTCGAATGTCGCGCAGGCCACCACGCTCGGCGCCCCCCAGATCGACGTGCAGCCTTCGTCGCTGACCGTGAGCCTGCCGGCGGGCGCGTCGACCCATCGAACGCTCACCCTTCGCAACATCGGGGAAGGCACGCTCGACTTCGCGATTCCCAATCCCCGGATCCGCTTCAACCCCGTCCCCGTTCATCCTTATATGCCGTCGCCCCGGGGGGCGGCGGATCCGCGCCGTGGTACGCCGGTGGTGCTGAGTTCCGGGGGACCGGACGGTTACGGCTATCGCTGGATCGACAGCGGCGAGCCCGGCGGTCCGGTGTTCGACTGGGAGGACATCAGCCTGACCGGAACTCCGATCGACCTCGTGGGCGACGAGGACGTCGCGACCGGAATCCCGATCGGGTTCACGTTCCCGTTCTACGGCACGTCGTTCTCGACCATCAACGTCGGCGTCAACGGCTGGCTCTCCTTCACCAGCTCGGCGTCCCCGACCTATTCCAACCAGCCCCTCCCCAGTGGCGGCGTCAACGTCCCGGAGAACCTGATCGCGCCGTTCTGGACGGATCTCTACTTCGGAACTTCGAAGCATGCCTACGTGCAGGCGGATGGCGAGCGGCTGATCATCTCGTGGGTCGGTGCTCCGTACGTGTACACCGGGCTTCCGCTCACCTTCCAGGCGATCCTCTATCCGAGCGGTGAGATCCGCTACCAGTACCTCAACATGCCCATGACTTCCGATTCGGTGTTCACCCCGGGCACCGTGGGCATCCAGAACGCCACCAAGACCGACGGCCTCACCGTTGCTTTCAACACGCCCTACGCGTTGAGCGGCCTCGCGGTGCGCATCACCCCGCCCGCGAACTGGCTCACCGTGACTCCCGACTCGGGGCGCATCCTGCAGGGTCAGTCCCGGGACCTCGACGTCCTGTTCGACTCCTCGCTGCTCGTCGGCGGCTCGTACCTCGCCGACCTCCTGATCCAGAGCAACGATCCCGACGACTCCGTCGCGGTCGTTCCGGTCCAGCTCAACGCCGTCGGCATTCCGGAAATCCAGCTCGACGTCACGTCCGTCGATTTCGGCCCGCTGTTCGTGGGCGGTTCCGTGCGCGAGACCCTGCTCGTCCACAACCCGGGCACGGACACGCTGCGCGTCACGTCGATCTCGACCAACCATCCGGCGTTCACGTCTGCGGTCCCGACCCTCAACGTTCCGCCCTTCGGAGCCCGTCGTCTCGTGGTTCGCTTCTCACCGCTCGCGCTCGGACCGGTCTCGGGGATCCTCACGCTCCACTCGAACGATGCCGACGAGCCGGTGACCACCGTCCAGCTCTCGGGCGCGGGCATCCCGCCGCCCGACATCCAGGTGAGCCCCGAATCCCTGAGTGTGACCTTGCCGACCGACGGCACGGCGGAGCGCGTGCTCCGCGTGGACAACACCGGCACCACGGAGCTGTCTGCGGTCGTTTCCGTGGTGGGAGCGGCCAACGTCTGCACCCATTGCGACACGCTGCGGCCACCGCCGATCCACCCCGGTCCTCCCGAGGCCTGGATCGTCAAGCGCGGCGGACCCGGGCACGGGGAGGAATGGAATTTCGAGCCCGGGCCGGCGTCCACGAGACCGCGCAACGAGAGCCCCGCGCCCCCACCCCAGCGCGTCCAGGTCGGCGCCTATTCCGGGATCTATCTCGCCTTCGGCATCACGAACATGGGCGAGGTCATGCCGTTCCAGCAGCCGATCGGGAACGAGCACTTCGCCGTCGGCACGTATCTTTCGGGGTACGGCGTCGGCACCCGCAACGGCGCCGGCGGGACCACCTACAACTTCACGGCGTACGGGGCGGGTATGGAAGGAATCGTCCCGGAGTTCTACCAGGAGCTGGTGAACACACCTTCGCTGGTCGTGGTCCGGGTCATCACCCGGACCGTGGACAACCAGCTTCGCATCCAGCGCGACTTCACCTTCCCGCGCAACGACAAGTACGTGTCGATCGCGACGACCCTCACGAACATCGGCGGGTCGATCGACAGCGTCATCTTCAAGGAGTTCGCGGACTGGGACGTCGACGGCGACTACCATGACGACACCTTCGACTACGACTTCGCCCGCAACCTGGTGCTGGCGGCCGACGTCACTTTCACCGGCACCGCCAGCTCGACCCAGCCGAGTCAGATGGATCTCCTCGGGTGGGATTCCTACTACCAGTTCTGGACCTACGTGGATTTCCCGACCGGCCCGGTGTCACCGCTCGACGGCCTCGCGCTGCTCCATTTCAACCTCGGCCCGCTGCCCTCCGGCCAGCAGCGCTCGCTCGTCACCGCGCACTGCGCCGGCAACGATCTGGCCGAGCTGCAAGCCGTGGTGGACCGCGCCGTGCCACTCACGAGATGGCTGAGCGTCGCTCCCGAGACGCTGGTCGTGCCACCCGGAGGGCACCGTGACCTCGCCGTGAGCTTCGACGCCACCGGCATGCTCGGTGGCCACTATCGCGCCGACGTCTCGATCCGGAGCAACGATCCGGACGAGGAGGATGTGCGGATCCCCGTGCACCTCAGGGTCCTTGGCGTACCCAACATCGGCGTCTCCCCGACGTCGCTCTCGTTCGACACCACCTTCACCGGGTTCACGAGCGTGGAGTCCCTGATCGTGGTCAACAGCGGGACCGACCTGCTCGAGATCACGGGCATCTCCACCGGTCATCCGTCGCTGACCACGTCTCCGAGCGTGTTCACGCTCGCGCCCTATCAGTCCGAAGCCGTGCGCGTGACCTTCGGTCCCACGGCGCCGGGACCGGTGACCGCAACGATCCAGATTCATTCGAGCGATCCCGATCAGCCGATCGTCAGCGTTACCGCGCATGGGGTGGGTGAGCCTCCACCGCTGGCAGTCGTGGAGCCGGACTCCATCGCCGCCTGGCTGATCACCGGACAGACCCAGTCCCGCACCCTGACCGTGCGCAACACCGGCGGGAGCAACCTGGCGTGCAGTCTGTTCGTCGCCGGTGTGATTCCCGTGGTCGCGCCCGCGGCCGGGGCCCGCCCACGCGACGTCCACCCGGCCATCACCCGCGAGTGGAACGAACAGGCGAAGACGCTGAGCCCGGGTCTGCTGATGGCAGCACCGCGACGCTACGTCGATACCGCGGCGCTTCCGGTGATCGTGGAGGACCCCGCGGGTGACCCCGCGCCGGACCTCCTGCGGCTGCGCGGCGGTTCCGCCGGAACGGAGCTGCGTCTCGACCTCGAGTTGTCGGGGACGTTCAACCCCGTCAATTTCGGCGGTGCGGTCTCGTTCGACACCGATCAGAACCCGCTCACCGGGTATCCGCCCTATTACGGCATCCCGGGACAGGACATCGGCGCGGAATACGTGGCCTTCCTCTTCACCCTGTCCCTGGGATACGTGGAGCTGTACTCGACCTACAGCGGCTTCATCGGAATCTTCCCGATCAACCCGCGGAGCGACGGGTTCTCGGTGGCGATTCCGCTGGCCGCTCTCGGCGGAGACGACGGCGCCATCGATATCGACGGCGTGATCGGCACCGCGTCCGGGCCCACCGACTGGTTCCCGAACACCGGCCATGCCGCGACCAACGGAGCCGAGTGGCTCTCGGTGGGGCCGACCGAGTTCACGGTCACGCCCGGCGCCGCCGTCCATCCGCTGGCCACCATCGACGCGGGCGGCCTCTTCGGCGGCGAGTACTTCGCCCAGATCAAGGTGTTCACCGACGAGCCCGGCACCGGGGCGCCCCGGCTCGTGCCGGTGTACCTCAACGTCACCGGCGCCCCCGATCTCGCGCTCGACCGCGCGGCGATCGATTTCGGAGCGCTGTTCGTCGGCGAGAGCCGCACGGACAGCGTGTTCGTGACCAACGAGGGCACCGACCTGCTGGTGGTCACCTCGGTGACGAGCACCTCGCCGCTCTTCACGATTCCGGGCGGCCCGTTCTCACTCGGACCCGGCGGCAGCGCGCTGCTCCCCGTGACGTACCATCCCGTGGCCCCCGGCGCCCACACTGGGATCATTACGTTCGCCAGCAACGATCCCGACGCGCCGGCGACGACGCTGGCGGTGAGCGGCAACGCGCTCATTCCGCCCGACATCGCGGTGAGTCCCGAATCGCTCTCGGTGGATGTCATTCTCGGACAGACCCTCGAGCGGACGCTCACGGTCGCGAACAGCGGCGGCTCGGTGCTGCGCTTCGACATCCCGCGGCCCCAGCTCCATGCCCCCTCGATCGTCCGCCAGTACGTTCCGACCCCGAAGGGTACGCTCGATCCGCGGATCGGGCCGCCCGTCGTGCAGCGCATGGGAGGGCCGGACGGCTTCGGGTACACGTGGATCGACAGTCACGACCTGCTCAACGGACCGGACTTCGAATGGGTGGACATCACCACCGTGGGCACGCAGCTGACTCTCAACGGCGACGAGGACGTCCAGTTCAACGTGCCGATCGGATTCCCGTTCCCCTTCTACGGTGACACCACCGGGAGCTTCAACTACTTCACCACCGTGAACGTCGCCTCCAACGGCTGGATGTCGTTCACGGACTCCCGGATCCCGTCGTACTCCATCTATCCGTTGCCGAGCCCGTATGCCCCGTCCAACCTGATCGCACCCTTCTGGGGCGATCTCGACCTGCGCGGAGCCCGGCGCGTGTACGCCTACAACGACGGCACGCGTTTCATCGTGTCGTGGATCGACGTGCCTCATTACGCCACCGGCGGGCCCTACACTTTCCAGGTGATCATCGACATGGGCGGACGGATCCTCTTCCAGTACAAGGACATCAACATTCCCGACTACGCCGCCTCGATCGGTGTGCAGAACGGCACGAACGACATCGGACTCCAGATGTCCTTCTTCCAGTCGTACGTGAGCGACGGGATGGCGGTGCTCATCGATCCGCCGGCCGCGTGGCTGACGGTCGATCCCATGACGGGCGAGGTCGATGCCGGCGCGTCAGAAGCCCTGCGTGTCGGATTCCACAGCAAGGACCTCACGCCCGGGGACTACCGGGGCCGCATCCTGCTCCGCACCAACGATCCCGATGAGAGACTGGTCGAGGTGGCCGCACACATGCGGGTGGTCGTGCTGCCCGACATCGCCGGCGATCCGTTCGATTTCGGAGAGACGTACGTAGGAGCGCCCGTCATCCGCGCCGTGACGGTCCGGAACGACGGAGCGGCGCCGCTCCTGATCTCGTCGATGACCACGACGGGACCGTTCACGCTCCTGACCTCCATACCCGCATCGATCAGCCCCGGGAACCAGGTCCTGATGACCATGCGCTTCCTCCCCACCGCCCCGTGCGCTTCGTGCACCGGGGCGCTGGTGATCACCTCCAACGACCCGGACGAAAACCCGTTCCAGGTCCCCCTCACGGGCAGGGCCGTGCTGCCGCCGCAGATCGAGGCGCTGCCGGCCGAGATGCACGCGGCCCTCGCTCCCGCGCTCGGTCCCACCGCGACCACCATCACGCGCGATCTCACGGTGGAGAACACCGGAGGCAGCAACCTGGTCGCCCGGTTGGGCAGCTTCGCGGCCGAGGACGCAGCTCCCGGGCGCGGCCTTGCCGCGGCGGCGCGCGGCACTCCCTTCCAGCTGGCGTCGGCCTCGGCCACCGACCCGCCGCAGACGCTCGGTTCCGGCACCGACGGAGGCGGCTACACGTGGCTCGACAGCGACGATCCGCTCGGTCCCGAGTACCTGTGGGACGACATCGTGGTCGCGGCCAACCGGATCCCGCTCTCCGGCAACGACGCAGTCGCGGCAAGCATCCCGATCGGGTTTGCGTTCCCGTTCTACGGTGTGCCGTACACGACGGTGAACATCAGCACCAACGGCTGGCTTTCGTTCACGGACACGAGCCTGCCGGGCTCCGGCAACCGGCTGCTGCCCGACGCCTCACCCGGGACGCCGCGCAATCTGCTCGCGGTCCTGTGGGACGACCTGCAGGTTCCGGTGGACCGCATCTATGCGAAGACGTTCATTGACCGGTTCGTGGTCACCTACCGCTCGGTGAACACGCTTCCGTTCAGCGTGCCCCACACCTTCCAGGTGATCCTCTACCGGGACGGGCGGATCAAGTACCAGTACCTGTCCGTGCTGGAATCGCGCGGCCTGGGCACCGTGGGCATCCAGAACGGGACCGGGACCACCGGCGCCACCGTGGTGCACGACGCGGCTTACCTGCGTGACGAGCTCGCGGTGGAATTCCTGCCCGGACCGGCATGGCTGCGTTTCGAGCCGACGACGTTGACCGTTCCTCCGGGGGGCTCGGGCACGGTGCACGTGACCTTCGACGCCTCCTCGCTTTCGCCCGGCAGCTACGCGGCGCTGATCCGCCTCACGAGCAACGACCTCGACACGCCCGAGCTCGAGATTCCCGCGAGCCTCGCGGTGGGCTCGATTACCGCCGAGGTCCGGATCGAGCCGTCGCGCTTCAAGTGCAGCGACTCGCAGGGTCACGGCAACTACCCCAACGAAGAAGGACCCGGGATCGTCGATCAATCGCCGGTGAACTGGGCACAGGACGACGACAACGACAGCGAGGACAATCACCCACGGAAGTGGCTGCGCGGGCGCATCACGCTGCCCAATGGCTACGACCCGTACGATGTCGAGACCACCACCATCCTGGCGGCCGGCGCCGTGGCGCCGGATCCGGAGGGGGGAGTGAAGTACGCGCCGCACGGCACGCTCACGGTGAAGTTCGACCGCGACCTGCTGCTCGCGACGCTGCCGGATGATGACGATGTGCCGGTGGTGGTCATCGGCCGGATCGGCGATGAGACCTGGTTCTCGGCGACGACGACGCTGTGTCTCCGCCGCCCCGGGCTCCATCTGCCGCCCGGTGCTGCTTTCTCGGCCGGCACGCGGCTCGTGCTGTCGTGGACGCCACCCCCCGGGACGGCTCCCGATCACTACGACCTGTGGTTCACCTCCGATGGCGTGATGTGGGAGCGGATCTTCGCGGACCTGACCGGAACCGTCACCGGGTGGATCGTGCCGAACCGCGTCTCGCCGGCCGCGAAGCTCGAGCTCTTCGCCTTCGACTCCCATACGGCGCTGGGCAGCGACGTCTCGGATCCGTTCGAGATCACGCCGGCGACTTCGGACGCGCTCACGTCGGTCGGGCGTCCGGGCACTTTCGCGCTCAGGAACGTCGGCTCCAATCCCGCACGCGGGGAAGCGAACCTCGAGCTGGCGGTGGCCGAGCGGGGCGCGGTTTCGGTCACGGTCTACGACGTGCGCGGCGCGCGGGTGCGCCAGATCGTCGCCCGCGACTTCGAGCCCGGATGGCACCGGGTGGCGTGGGACGGCATCGGTGATGACGGCACCCCGCGCGGGGCCGGCGTGTACTTCCTGCGCGCCGAGCAGGGCGATCGCAAGGTGAACCTGAGGATCGCGCTGGTGAAATGACGCCGCGCTCTACGCGGCCAGGGAGATGACGCCCACGGCGAAGGCGGTGGCGGCGATGAGCCGCCGCCGCCGGTCGCCCTCGCCGAGCACGCGGCCTCCGAGCCAGGCGCCGATCAGGATGCTGACCTCGCGCGCCGGAGCGATGTGGCTCACCGCCCCCATCCGGAACGCGATCAGGATGAGGATGTAGGAGAGCGGGCTCAGCAGTGCGATCCCGAGCACGCGGACGCGGTGCTGGCGCCAGAGATCCGCGACCCCGGCGCGATCGGCCAGTGCCGCGGGCGTGAACAGCACGACGCGCACCACCTCGCCCGCCCAGTAGAAGAGAAGCGGCGGAATGCCGGCGCGTTTGACCGCCCAGCCATCCCAGAGAATGTAAACGGCGATCAGCAGCCCCACGGCGAGCCCGGTGCCGAGCCCGGGCGCGAGACCCGCCCCCGCGGGGCGCCACGTCAGGACCAGCACGCCGATCGCGATCGAGAGCGCCCCCACGGCGGTGAGCGCGGTTGCCGGTTCACCGAACAGCGCGAGCGCCGCCCCGCACGCGATCAGCGGGCCGGTGCCACGGGCGACGGGATAGACCAGCGAAAGGTCGCCGCGCCGGTAGCCGCGGAGCAGCAGCAGGAAGTATCCGACGTGGATGATTCCGCTCCCGGCGATGAGACCGAGATCGCTCCACCGCGGATGCCAGCCTTCGCGGCCCGGTGCGAGCAGCGCGATCGGCGCGTAGAAGGCCGCCGAGATCGCGGTCAGGATCCACATCAGCGTGCCGCTCCGCGCGCTGCCGCCGATCTGCTTGGTCCAGAGGTTCCACGAGGCGTGAATCACCGCCGAGAACAGGACCAGCGCGAGAATGAGCGGACTCACGGAAGCGGCGCGAGCTCCGGACGCTTGGGTTTGCGCGGGGGGCGCGGGATCAAGCGCCCCGCGGCGCCCAGCACCATCCAGGGAACGAGGTAGCGACCCATCCACGCCAGCTCGTCCGCCGATCGCACCCACCACGGGCGCGGCTCCTCCTCCGGCAGCGGCTGCGCCCACGTGCCGTCCGAGCCCTCGAGGCGCAGCGCGTGCGCGAGCGCCCGCGCGATGCGCGCGTGTCCGAACGGATTGGCGTGGATGCGGTCCCGGCTCCACATCCTCCGGTCGGTGGCGACCGGATACTGCGCGATGTCCACCAGGATCGCCCTGGAGGCGAGCGCCGCCGTCCGCATCGCGCGGTTGAGCGCGAGCACGCGCGGGGTCACGAACCGGGCGAGCGGCATCACCGGCGCCAGGTCCGGCAGGGTGAACGTGAGCACGGTCGCGCCGGCCTGGATGAGTGCCTTCTCCATCTCCTCGAGGTCAGCGCCCACCTGGCCGGCGTCGAAGTGCCGCGCGAGGACGTCGTTGGTGCCGGTGAACAGGGTCACGAGGTCGGGCTTCATCGCCAGCGCCCGCGCGAGCTGCCCGTCGCGCACCTCGCGCGTCGTGAGTCCGCGGATTCCCAGGTTGGCGTAGAGCAGGGAGCCCTGGATCACCGCGATCCGCTCGGCCAGCCGGTTGGACCAGCCGCGATACCCGCCGCGGCCGTCGGGATCGACCAGGCCTTCGGTCGAGCTGTCGCCGATCGCGACGTAGCGCTCGAATCGCGTCGCGGGGCTCAGTGTTGCTTCAGCTCCGTTCTCCAGTTGAGCACGAGGGTGAGGTCGTCGCGAACCGGCCCGGAGTCGGCCGGAAGAATCAGGAGCGCGCGCTGCAGGTCCGGCATCAATGAGCCGTGAATCGTCCCCGGCCTGATCGCAGCCTGACGCGCAGGACCAAAGCGGATCTCGTTCCCCGATTCGGTGACCTCGACGCTCGTCGGGCCGGCAACCGCAATGAACATGAGCCGGCCGCCGTCGGCGCGCCAAATGGGAAACACTCCTCCCTGGCTGCTCACCTGCTGGCGCCGGCCGGGGGCGGCGTAGCCCTGCACGTGGATCTCCGTCCTTCCGGATTCGTTCGAGGCGAAGGCGAGCCAGCGCCCGTCGGGAGAAACCCTGGCGTTCTGCTCGTCATAGGAGGTCACCACCAGTGGCTGCGGGGTGCGGTCGCCCTCGAGACGCATCTGGAAGACATCCCAGCCCGTGCGCTCGCCGAGCTGCTCGAAGATCAAAGTGGCTCCGTCGCTCGTGTAATCGGACGGATACTTGATGAGCGACCCCGAGACAAGAATCGGCTTCTCCGGCGCCGCGTCGTCGACGACCTTCTCGAAGAGGTCCCAACGTCCGTTGCGATCGTTCGCGAATGCGACTCGCTTCCCATCCGGGGACCACACCACGCGATCCACGCGACCCGGCGAATAGGTCAGGCGGGTAAGGACGTAACGATCCATCGTCAGCAGCCAGAGATCGCTGCTGGTCGGCGAGGTCGCGCGGACGACGGCGGCGCGACGCCCGTCGGGGGAAAGCCAGACGGTTTCGAAGTTCGAAGGTGACATGGGAAGGTCCGTGGAGCCGCCGCGGAGATCGGCCCACGCCAGGCGCGTCCGCGGGGTACGCGCGGCGAAATAGCCCAACCCGCCGCGCCGGCCGGCGGTGATGCTCGGTGCGCCCAGAAAGTCGGTGCGATCCGGTTCGTCTCTCAGCACGACCGGCGCGCCCTCGAGGCGCTGCCGGCCGGCGTCGAACCGATGAGCCACCACCCGCCCGTTGCGCGTGTAGATCAGGTAGCCGGGATCCACATAGACCGGCGTACCGTCGGCCGTCATGAGCCGGCGCCGGGACGGCGAGTCAATCGAGCCGACATAAATCTCGAACTGCGACTGGCGGGGCGGCATCGCCGCGAACAGGAAGTGCCTGCCGTCCGGGAGGAAACGCGGGAAGCGGTGACCGGTCTCGGCGGAATCGAGCGTAGTGGCCGGCTCGGGCGCGCCGCCATCCTCGGACACCTTGAAGATCGGCCCCTCGGCCCCACCCGAGAAGACGATCACACCGCGTGGACTCCAGCTTCCTCCCCGGCCGTAGCTCGCGATGTCGCACAGCACCTCGGGGCGGCCGCCACGCAGGTCCACCTTTTTGAGCTTGTCCTGCGTGCTGAAGGCCAGGTATCGGCCATCCGGCGACCAGAACGGAAGCACACCGTCATCGGTCGCCGGGATCATCCTTCCCTGGAGATCATCCAGCGCGCGCATCCAGATCTGCGCGCTCCCCACCGAGTCCACTGCGGACACGGCGAGTTGGGATCCGTCCTCGGACAGCGCCACGTTCACGGGTTCGCGGGCGGCATAGGAGGTGGTTGGAATCTCGAGACTGACTCGATGAGCCGGCCCCGCGGGGCGCGGCGTCCAGAGCCAGAGCCCGCCGAACGTGAGCGCGACGATCGTTGCCGCCGCCGCCACGGTCCACGGCAACCTCGTGGACACGCCACGCGGTGATGCCCCCGCGGCCGAGACGCCGGCGCCCGAGACCAGCGATGCCGCTCCGCCTTCGAGCAGCAGCCGCGCTTCGCCGATGTCGCGCAGTCGCTTCTTCGGATCCTTGGTGAGACAGCGCTCCATCAGCGCGCGCAGGTGCGGCGGCACGTTCGCGGGCAGCGCCTTCCAGTCGGGCTCGCCCTGGAGGATCAACGCGATCATGTCCGAGACGGTTTCGCCGCCGAACGCCTGGCGGCCGGTGAGGCATTCGTAGAGCACGCAGCCGAACGACCAGATGTCGGTGCGGCGATCCACCGCGCGGCCGCGCGCCTGTTCCGGGCTCATGTAGGCGGCGGTGCCGAGGATCACGCCCGCGCTCGTCATGGCGGTCGCCGCCACCGTGGGCGACGCGCTGAGCCCGGGATCGCTGGCGGGAGCCGCGCCACCGCCGCGCGCAAGGCCGAAGTCGAGCACCTTGATCTCGCCGGCCGGCGTGAGCTTGACGTTTCCCGGCTTGAGATCGCGGTGGACGATGCCGCTCTCGTGCGCGGCTTCGAGCGCGGCCGCGATCTGCCGGCCGGCTTCGATGGTCTCGTCGACGGGAAGCGGTCCGCGTGCGAGGCGCTCGGCGAGCGTTTCGCCCTCGACGTACTCGAGCACGAGGAAGCGGTGACCGGCGGATTCCTCGACCCCGTAGATCCCTGCGACGTTGGGGTGCGTGAGCGACGCCAGCATGCGGGCCTCGCGCTCGAAGCGTGCGAGCCGCTCGGCGTCGTGGGCGAACGCGTCGGGCAGGACCTTGATCGCGACGAGGCGGTCGAGGCGCGTGTCGCGGCCGAGGTAGACGATGCCCATGCCGCCGCGACCGAGCTCGCGCTCGATCGGATAGTTGCCGATGCGATCCGGAACGCTCATCGGTCGCTCACATCCGGAACACGCCGAACTTCATCTCCGGAATCGGGGCTCCCAGCGCCGCCGTGAGGGCGAGCATGAGCACGTTGCGGGTGTCGGCGGGATCGATCACGCCGTCGTCCCACAGGCGCGCCGTCGAGAAGTAGGGGCTGCCCTCGCGCTCGTAGCTGTCGAGCACCGGCTGCTTGAAGGCCTGCACCTCGGAGTCGCTCATCTTCTTCCCCGCCGCCTCCTGCTGGGCCTGCTTCACCTGCGCCAGCACCGAGGCCGCCTGCTCGCCGCCCATCACGCTGATCCGGCTGTTGGGCCACATGAAGAGGAAGCGCGGCTGGTACGCCCGTCCACACATGCCGTAGTTGCCGGCGCCGAAGCTGCCGCCCACGATCATCGTGATCTTGGGCACCGGCGCATTGGCCACCGCGTGCACCATCTTGGCGCCGTCCTTCGCGATCCCGCCGTGCTCGTACTGCTTTCCCACGATGTAGCCGGGCACGTTCTGCAGAAAGAGCAGCGGGATGCCGCGCTGCGATGCCAGCTCGATGAAGTGCGTGGCCTTGAGGGCGCTCTCGCTGAACAGCACACCCTGATTGGCGAGAATGCCGACCGGGATGCCACCGAGATGGGCGAACCCGGTGACGAGCGTCGTGCCGTAGCGGGCCTTGAACTCGTGGAAGCGCGAGCCGTCAACAAGCCGCGCGATCAGCTCGCGCACCTCGTAGGGCTGCCGGAGATCGCGCGGCAGGAGCCCGTAGATCTCGGCCGGGTCGTAACGCGGCGGCTCGGGCGAGCGGTAATCGAGGGTCGCGCGCGACGCCGCGCCGAGGTGCGCCACGATGTCGCGCGCGCGCTCGAGCGCGTCGGCGTCGTCCTCGGCGAGATGATCGGCCACGCCCGAGATGCGGGTGTGCACGTCTCCGCCCCCGAGCTCCTCGGCCGTGACCTCCTCGCCGGTCGCCGCTTTCACGAGCGGCGGGCCCCCGAGGAAGATCGTCCCCTGGTTCTTCACGATGATCGCCTCGTCGCTCATCGCCGGGACGTAGGCGCCGCCCGCGGTGCAGGAGCCCATCACCACCGCGACCTGCGGGATGCCAAGCGCCGACATGCGGGCCTGGTTGTAGAAAATGCGGCCGAAGTGGTCGCGGTCGGGGAACACGTCCGACTGGAGCGGCAGGAAGGCGCCACCCGAGTCCACGAGGTAGACGCACGGCAGCAGGTTCTCGAGCGCGATCTCCTGGGCGCGGACGTGCTTCTTCACCGTCATCGGGAAGTAGGTCCCGCCCTTCACGGTGGCGTCGTTGGCCACGACCATCACCGGGCGCCCGTGCACCGAGCCGATACCGGTGATGACGCCGGCGGCCGGCGCCTCGCCGCCATAGAGCTCCCACGCCGCGAGCGGCGACAGTTCGAGGAACGCGGTGCCGGGATCGAGCAGCCGCTCGACACGCTCGCGCACGAACAGCTTGCCGCGGCTCGTGTGGCGCTTCATCAGCTCGGCGCCCCCACCCTGCTTCACGACACCAAGCTTCGCGCGCAGATCCGCCGCGAGCGACTTGTGGAACGCGGCGTTGGCGCGAAACTCTTCGCTCTGAACCTGAAGGTGGGACTCGATCAGCTCCATGAGCCGCGCAGTCTACCGTGGGACCTAGCTGTCACGCATCCGCGCCGTCGGCCCAGTCTTCCTGCACGCGCTGCATTTCCTCGATCGAACGGTGCCTGTGCACGCCCGGAGGGTACCGTCGCCGCCGGGTGCGCCGGGCGATCTCCCACAGCCCCGCCATGGCGCGGAACAACTCCGGATCTCCGGGCTCGCGCCACCTCGGCGCCTTCATTTCCTCGATCCCTCGGAACTTCCGGAAGTGCATCAGTCTTCTCCCAGCCCGAAGCGACGCTTCAGCAGCTCCGCATCCGCCCGGTCCTTCAGCCTGACGGTATCGCGCTTCATGCGGCAGAGCGTCCGGGGCGTCACGACAGGGACAGCGCGACAGCGCCAAGGATCGCTTAGTCGACGCCTTCCTTCTCGAGAGACGCGAGGAGTTCCTGCAGTCGGTCGAAGTCCACCGCCCGCAGCTTAACCACTCGGAAGCACGCTGGCCACGCCCCCTAGCGGGGATCGCCGGCGGCGATGATCCGGCGGGAGAGAGCTACTCCACCCGAGCCATCTTCTGCTTCAGCACCCAACCGCCACTCTCGAGGCGGCAGAACAGGATGCCCGCAGGGGCGGCGCGACCATCGCCGGTATGGGCCATCCCAGAGCGGTGCCGTTCGATCCCCACTGGGTGACGTACTCGCCGCTCAGGGCGGGTGCTCTCGCGCCGCGGGCGATCACGAAGACCTTTGCTTCACACTCTCCCACACACGGCGACGTATCACGATCGCCCACGAGCCCGCCGTAAGGAGAACAAAGACTAGAAGAACCATTGAGGCGTCGGATGTCCCAGGTACTGTAGCGATCGCAGCCTGGAGGCCCGGGTGTGTGATAGCAGTCGCTTCGTTGAAGCCCAGTGCAAGTTCACAGCCGCTCCAGGCATCAATTCCGATCACCTGGACGTTGTCGTTCAACATGACTGGAGAACCCGAATTTCCTCCGCAGTCGTCGACTTGGTACTGCAATTTCGTCCCATCGAGGCCAACCAGAGTACCGAAGGCGATCTGCCCCATCTGATTACGGCTACCTGTCGTCCCGGCGGTATTACACGGCGCACAGGCTGCGTTCCCGCCACCCGCAGCGCCGTCGTTGGCATCGACTCCGTATCCCACTTCACGGAGTGCCGGCGTCCCGCCGGGGATCGTGCTCGCAAGGATCCTCGTCGTACCTTGCTCTTCATACGCCGTTTTGCCCGTATTGGGGTTAGGGAAACACACGAACACCGCCCAATCGTTGCCTGGGCCGCCCGCCTGGCGGCGGACGGACTGCTGGTTGACGACGAACTGCTTCTTCACAGGCGGATGCCTGAGACCGCAGTTGGTCATTGAACTCGGAACATTGAATTGGACGACCGTGTGCGGTGCGTTGAAACAGTGACCTGCGGACAGGAACAACCTTTCCGACCCGCTCTGTGGACGATCGATCAGGAATGCCGTGCATCCCACCCGTCCAAACGCGACCGTTGTGTCATTTATGTCACCGGTCAAGAGTCTGGCGACTGCGGCATCGTCGAACGGTGAGCGATTATCGTCGGGACCGCAGATGCCCTCGGGCTGCTCGACGCCGAGCCCTGTTGATTCGACTTTTGAACGGCCGACAAGAACCCGCTCGATCGCGAGGCGGTTGCCAGTGGTGTGCGGCGCCGCCACAAGCTCGACTTCGAGCGAAGAGCCGTTGAAGAACGCAGTGGATAGGTTCCATTCCTCGAGGGTACGTGCGTCGAGGATCTGAAACTCGCCATCTAGCAGAGATGTCACCTTGACCCAACTCCCGCCAGTCAGAGTCGCGGAAGAAAAGAACAGCCTGATCCACGGTGCTTCGGGAGCAATATCGAGGCGTTGTCTGAATACGACAGAGGCAACTCCCGACGGGTTCGATCGCTGCCCGGTGTCCATTTGGATTGTTGCGATGCTACTCGCGAGCGGGGCGGGTCGGGCCACGACGATCTGCGGAGTGACGAACACCGACGTCACCAGCAGCATCATGGCAACCTGGCTTCCCATGGAACGCTTCATCGGCTCCTCCTTTGTGGAGCAATCGCATCGGATGCGCGTGGGGGGCTCGGTTCAATACGTGGGCTCGCGGAGGGAGTGCCCAGACTTGACACTCCCGTTGCTCGTGAACTTGGAACCCGGGAATTCAGCCGCTCCGCAACGTAGATGTTGCCGCTCGGGCTGACGGCGACGCCGACCGGATTCTTGAGCTTCCCGTCCCCGGTGCCCTCCCCTCCGCACTGGAGAAGCAGCGACGGCGGCCCCGTTTGCGACGTGAGTTGCCTGTGGAGGTAATGCCGCAGGCACCCCGAACCGAACAGAACGTCCTAACGGACCACGATGAGCTGGGTGCTCACGGAGCCCTCCTCCGAGCGTGCCCGGATGAAGTAGAGCCCGCTCGGGACGAGCGCTCCCGTGCCGTCCCGGAGATCCCAGGCGAGAACGTGCTGCCCTGCCTCCAACCTGGAGCGCGGGGCAACGACCCGCACGGTTCTGCCGGCGACGTCCGACACCGTGACGCTCACGCTCTGCGCTCGCGCCAACTTGAGGTCGAACGCCGCGGGCCCCCGGGCGGGATTGGGTCGGGGACGCGAGAGACCCAACACCAGAGGCACCGCGGGCCGCGCGACTCCCACTTCCTGCAGCGTCCCGTCGGTCCACGGGAGCTGCCCGTAAACCCGCCCGGTGAAGTTCCATCCGCCCTCGTCATAGACACCGGAGCGGTAGTCCTGCCACAGAGCGATCGCGTCTCCCGCTCCCGACCCGACGAGCAGCGGTCTCCTCTGGTGGCCCGGTTGACCGCAGAGCAGGCGACCATCGGACGGCCACGTCGGGTCCAGCGCGCCCCATGCGGTGACACGGTGCGTGTAGATGTCCCCGTCCGGAGAGTTGCGATAGTCCTCCCACGCGACGTACGCACCTCCGTCGCCGTCGCCGATGATCGTCGGGTTCAACTGGTCTGCGGCCGTCCCGCACACGAGCGTTCCGCCGCCTGGCCAGTCTCCTTCACAGGAACCGGGTGTCCCCGCCACGCGCCGGGCCCAGATGTCCATCCCGGAGCCGCCGCCCTGCCAGGTCACGAGCAGGCCACCCGCGCCGTCCGCCGCTGCGTCCACGGAGTATCCGGATCCGATGTAGACCTCCGACGCCGGCCAGCCGGCTGCGGGCTCGCCGGAGCTGGTCAACCGCTGCGCCAGTACGCTGCTGCCTTGATTCCAGACCACGTAGACACCGCCGGCATCGTCCGCGACGAGCACAGTTGTCGTGTAGGTGAAGGTGCCTACCGCGAGTCCCCCCGCCCGCCACCCCGTGGCGATCTGCCCCAGCTTCGTGACGCGCTGAACCCGGACGCTGTCATCCATCCAGCTCGCATACGCCCCACCGGAGCCGTCGGGAACGACGTTGCGCTTCCTGGTGTAGTTGTCGTTGGAGGCCGCGGACGTCGAGAGGGCGAGTCCCGCCGCGGGCCACCCGGCCGGGATGATCCCCGAGCCCGTCACGCGCTGCAGGTAGGGCACGCCGGAAGAGCCCGAAGCGAAGTAGACGAAGGCGCCGGAGGAGTCGCCGGCGGTCATGCTCACCGACTCGTACAAGGGATACGTGGTGAGCTGCCTGCCATCGGCGGGCCAGCTCGGGTGCACGGTGCCATCCTGCAACACGCGCTGCGCATGAAGGAATGTTCCGTACTCCGAGATGAATGCGACGATCGCACCGCCCTGCTGGTCGGAAGCAATGCTGACTTCCTGCGCGAGCCGCTGCGCCAGCGGGTTGCCCTGCGACGTCCAACCCGGCGGCCGCTGCCCACAGGAATCCACACGGAATGCCTTGGCATCGCCAAAGGACCATGTGCCAAGTACCCCCGCCGCACCGTCCGTCACCCCGGCCAAGAAGAAGGGACTGGGCGGGAAGAAGCTGCTGAGGTTTTGGTGCATCGCCCTGCCGTTGGGGATCCAGCCCGACATGCTGCAACTCGTCGGGCTGGCCGTGAGCACCAGCGCCGCGACCGCGCTCGTATCGACTCCGCACGAGTTGGAAACGATGACGCGGTAGGGACCGGCATCACCGGGCGACGCGGAGGAAATCGTGTAGGTGGAGTCGGTCGCGCCCGCGATGTCCGTGCAGTACTTCTGCCACCGGTAACTCAGCACCGCGTTCCCGCCGGCGGAAACCGAAAAGCTGGCTGATGCGCCCGGGGCGGCTACCTGAGCCTGCGGGTCTGTGAGCACGAAGACACCCCAACAACCGGGCTCGCCGGGGCTGAACTTCTGGATGCGATGGTTGTATTCGTCGGCTACGTAGATACTGCCGGCGGCATCGACGGCGACATCGACGGGGCCGTTGAACTGACCATCCGCGCTTCCCTGGGAGCCCCACTTGGTCAGGAAGCCGCCGCTGCTGTCGAATTCCTGCATGCGGTAGTTCGTATGGTCGGCCACGTACACGCTGCCGTCAGCACCGACATCGATGCCGTATGGGTAGTGGAACTTGCCGTCAGCATTTCCAAACGAGCCCCAAGTTCTGATGAACGCTCCGTCGCTCGTGAACACCTGCACGCGGTCGTTGTTGTTGTCCGTGACGTAGACGCGTCCGAAGCGATCCACGGCGATCCCCGTGGGGTAGCGGAACTGGCCGGGGTTGAATCCGTAGGTGCCCCACTTCCTGATGAACGTCCCCGCACTGTCGAACTTGCTGACCGAATGCAGCAGCCGGTCGGTCACGTACACATTGCAGTCGGCGTCGACGGCCAATGTCCAGGGCTCGGCGAAGTTCTGGGACACGCCGTCGGCGAAGCTCCACTTGTGCAGGAACGTTCCGGTGCTATCGAACTTTTGAACGCGGTTGTTGCCCTCTTCCACCACGTAGACGTTGAAAGCGGCATCGACGATCACGCCCGTGGGGTAGGCGAACTGTCCGTCTCCGCTGCCGGATGTGCCCCACTTGGCTAGGAACTCCCCGTCACTCGTGAACTTCGAGATCCGTGCGTTCAGCCGCTCCGCAACGTAGAGGTTGCCGCTCGGGCTGACGGCGACGCCGACCGGGTTCATGAGCTCCCCATCCGCGGTGCCTTGCGTACCCCACTTTAGGAGGAGAGTCGGGGTCGCCCCGGCCGGACCTGCGGTTGGAAGGCAAAAAAGGACGGGCGACAGGGCGACGAACAGCGACTTCTCGAATGCGTTCATGGCGCCCTTCTCCGGAGCTGCGCAGGAGCAGCTGAGGGGCCGCCAAGGGAACTCCCCCTCTTTTGGGGTAAAGCGGACGTGCCAGGTCGAAAGACCCCGGGTGCGGCCCCGTTTGCGACGTGAGTTGCCTATGGAGGGAATGCCGCGGGCACCCCGAACCGAACAGAAAGAAGTTCGAGCCGAGCCCGCCGGCGCCTCGGGGTCGCTGCAAATCACAGTCGTCGCGTCGTTTCGCCGGAACGGCGCCAGTTCTTGGGCCTTGACTCCCCTGCAGCCCGCCCGGGACAGTCATGTACGTGTCCACGCTGCCGCCGGCCGAGATCGAGTCCACCGCTAAGCTCCTCGAACGGGTCCGGGCCGGTGATCGCCTCGCCCGAGAGCACCTGGTCCGGCGCTATCTGGCCACGCTCCTCCGTTGGGGACACGGGCGACTGCCGTCGCACGCCCGGGGCCTTTCGGACACACAGGACCTCGTTCAGAACACCTTTCTCAAGGCCCTGGACCGTGTAGGCAGCTTCGAGCCGCGTCGCGAGGGAGCGTTTCTCGCCTACCTGAGGACGATCCTGCTCAACGAGGTGCGCGGCGAGATCCGGCGCGTGGTGAGGCGGCCGGGGCGGGAAGCGCTGGGCGAAGACATCGAGGATCCGGCGCCGTCGCCGGTCGAGCAGGCGATCGGCAGCGCGGCGTTGGCAGCCTATGAGAAGGCGCTGGACTCGCTCGGTGCCGAGGAACGCGAAGGCGTGATCCTGCGGATCGAGATGGGATTCACCCACCAGCAGGTCGCGGACGCGCTCGGCAAGCCCTCCGCGGATGCGGCACGCATGCTGGTCGCTCGCGCGATGGTGCGCCTGGTCGAGGCGATGGATGTCTGAGCCCGAAGACGACCTCCTCCTGCGATGGGCCGAATCGGTCGTGGACGGCCGGGCGGTCGACGGTGACACGACCCCGCTCACGGAGAAGTCGGCAGCGCGCCTCGAGCGGCTGCGGATTCTCGCCGCCATTGCCCGCACCTGCGGGATGCCCACGGAGTCGCCGCGGCCGACCGCGAACGTTCTCTTCAGCTGGGGCCCCCTGGAGATCCGCGAGCGGCTGGGCGCGGGTGTCTTCGGAGAAGTGTTCCTGGCATGGGATACGAGGCTGGAACGCGAGGTCGCATTGAAGTTCCTGCACGTCGAGGCGACGCCCGCCGCGGCCCGGGCCTTCCGCGAGGGACGGAACCTCGCCAGGGTTCGTCATCCCAACATCGTCACGGTGCACGGCGTGGAGCAGCTCGACGGGCGTGTCGGGATCTGGATGGAACACGTCCGCGGCCGCACGCTCGAGGACCTCCTGCGCGAACGGGGCCTCTTCACGTCACACGAGGCGATTCTGATCGGGATCGAATTGTGCCGCGCACTCGCAGCCGTTCACCGTTCCGGCCTCGTTCATCGCGACGTCAAGGCGCACAACGTCATGCGTGAGGACACAGGCCGCATCGTTCTCATGGACTTCGGCGCCGGCATCGACCCGCGCCTCGAAGAACGCGAGGCCTCCGGATTGGCCGGCACTCCGATCTACCTGGCGCCCGAGATCCTGAGGGGAGAGCCCGCCAGCGCGCGGTCGGATCTCTATGGCGTCGGAGTCCTCCTGTACCGGCTGGTGACGGGCCGATATCCGATCGAGGGCTCGAGCCTGGATTCACTGCATGCTGCCCACGCGCGCGGGGAGACTCGCTCCCTGAGTCAGTCGAGGCCCGGCCTGCCGGCCCCGTTCGTCCGCATCGTCGAACGCGCACTCGCCGCGGAACCCGACCGGCGCTTCGCGAGTGCGGAACAGATGGAGGCCGCGCTGGCCGCGGCGCTCGACGCGCCGCGCCGGACGGCACGCCGCCGGAACGCCTTGGTGGGAATCGCGGCCGCGGTTCTCGTCGCGATTGCGCTGGCGGTGGGCGCCCGCCGATTGTTGGTGGCTACCAGCGAGCCGCCTCCCGAGCATCCGCCCGTCGTCGTGGCCGACGTCGTCAACGCGCTCGATGACCCGGAGCTCGACGCCGTCTCGAGCATGCTCGCGACGTCGCTGGATCAATCGCGGACGCTGCCCGTTCTGACCCGTTCACGCATGAACGACCTGCTGGCGGCGACGGGCAGGGCGCGGGGAGGACGCGTCGACCAGGCTTCGGGGGTCGCAATCGGCAGGAAGGCGGGAGGCGTCGCACTGCTGGTCCCATCGGTCGGCAGGAACCGCGGCCACTACCGCATCGGCCTCGAGGCGCTCGATCCACGCAGCGGACGTCGCCGATTCACCGCTTCGGAGGACGCGATCACCAAGGAGCTGATCCCGACCGCGGTCGACGCACTCGCCCGTCGCGTGCGATCCGAGCTGGACCGCAGCCCCGAGGCGGCCCGGAACGCCGTCCGCCCCGTCGCGCAGATCACGACCACCAGCCTGAGCGCCTACCACCTCTACGATCAGGCGGAGCGTCTGATCGACCGGCTCGAGATGCCTGCCGCGCGCGCCGCTCTGGAGAGCGCCATCGCCCGGGACTCGACATTCGGTCTCGCCCATTGCCGGCTCGCCTATGTCTGCTGGTGGCTGAACGACGAGAAGGCCGAGCGTGCGCAGCTGGCGAAAGCCTTTGCGCAGATCGATCGCGTCCCGGAGCGACATCGCTACCACCTGCGGGCCCAGGGTGCGATGGCCGACCGTAGCGGACTGGAAGCGGCACGCTCGATCCTGCTCGAGATGGAGCGTTTCTACCCCGACGACAAGGAGATGCTCTACGACATCGGCGACTATTCGTCACACTTGAATGAGTTCCCGACTGCGATCCAGTACCTCGACCGCGTCGTAGCGATGGACCCGGGGTTCGCGCGTGCTCTGCAGCACGAGGCACGGATCTACCGCGACCTCGGCCGGCACGACCGGTTCCTGGAGTGGGCGCGGCGGTACGCGGCCGCGGACTCGACGTGGGATTCCTATGTGTTGCTCGGCAACGCGCTCATTTCCGCGGGACATCCCGAGGATGGAATTCAGGTGATGGAACGCGGCCTCACGAAGGAGCCCGGGCACGCCTATGACTTCCACCTCTTCATCGCGAATGCGCGCTTTCATCTGGGGCGCGGTCCAGACGGACTGCGGGAATGGGACCGCCTGCTCGGACGAGCCCGCACACCCTCGGAGCGCGGGGCCTACCTTCGCGGTCGCGCCGCAGGCCGAATCCACCAGGGCGCCTACCGCGACGCTCTCGCCGATCTCGCGAGTGCCGCGACGCTGGACGACCAGGGGCGGAATCGGGTGGAAGAGGCCATGGCCCGCATCGATGCCGCCACTCTCCACATCGTGGGAAGGAACGACCGCCAGGCCGCGTTCGACCAGATCGCACAGTGTGCCGACCTCGAAGGCGCGATCACCTATCGCGACACCTATTTCAACTACTGGGTCTACTGGGGTGGATTGTTCAAGCTGCGCCTGTTCGCCGGCGATCACGCAGGTGCCGAGGCCCTGGCCAAGGAGAAGTTCGCCACCGACAAGTGGTACGGCCCGTACGTTGCGGCCTACCTGCATGCGGCGCGCGGCGAATGCGAACAGGCGTCGGCCGCCGCCAGCCGGGTCCTCGAATGGGGGCCGGCCGCGGAGAACCTGCCGCTTCGCTACTTCCTCGGACGATGCCAGTTCGAGAACGGCCACCTGGAAGAAGCACTCGAGTCGTTGAGTGGAATGGAGACGTTCTACTCACACCTCGAGATTGGAACTCCCTACTACGCGAAGGGACTCCTGCTCCTCGGCTCCGTTCACGAACGGAGAGGGGAATCGCGGCTCGCGATCGCGAGCTACCGCAAGCTCCTCGACATGTGGCAGGACGGTGACCGCGATCTTGCGGACTACGTCGATGCCCGGCGACGCATCGAAGCACTCGAATCGAAGGCGGCCTCGAGAGAGTAGTCCTCTACCGCGACGATCCTAGCGCGGGTCTCCGGCGGCGATGAATGCCGCCCACGCGAAGGGATGCGTGCTGGCCCCTTCGCGCCGGCGCTGATCGAGCAGCGCGCGGCTCGCGGCGCGCACCGCCTCGTCGGTCGACAGGCCACGCTCGAAGCGGGCGCGGTAGAGCGCCTTCATCCACGTTTCGGTCGCCTCGTCCTGGACCGGCCACAGGCTGACGACCAGGCCGTGACACCCCGCCACCTCGAAGGCGCGGCGGAGTCCGACGACTCCCTCGCCGGGCAGGACCTCACCCGTCCCCGAGTTGCAGGACGAAAGCACCACCCATTCCGCGGCGCCGAGATCGAGCGCGGCGATCTCCTCGGCGGTCAGGATGCCGTCCTCAGCGCCCGCCGCGCCCCCGCGACGGTTCGCGCCGGCCAGTGCCAGCCCCCCGAACGAAAGGTCGGTGAAGTCGGGTCCACCGCTCCGCTTTCCGTCCGACCTGCAGCCCTCCATCATCGTGAATCCGTGTGTCGCGAGATGGAGCACGCGGCACCCCGGCGCCTGGCGCCGGAACGCGGCCTCGGTGGCGGCGGCGCCGGTCAGCGCCCGCGCGGAGTCGCCCTCGACGCCGTGATTCTTCAGCTCGTGGTTCCAGAAGCCGGCGACCCACGACGCCTCGGCTTCCGATCCCGGCAGCGGAGGAAAAGCGGGTATTTCGGCCGCGCAGGGACCGAAGCTCGCCGGCGACGCTGAGGCTCCGGTCGTCCGCCCGGCATTGAAATCGGGGTTTCCCACGGCGATCAGCGCGTGCGTTGCCGGCGACGAATCGGGCGGCGCAGCGAGATCGCGCGCCGAGGTCAGCCGGTGAAGCGTCGGGCCCATTTCGACGAGATAACGATCCCCCACCGGAAGTGCCGCGAACGCGACCAGCTCGAGCGATCCGTCCGTCACCATGTAGACGCGGCCCGCGGCGCCGAGGGATCCCGCGAGCGGATCCCAGACCGCGCGCCGGAGGCGCTCCCCCGCGCGGCGGCACTCGGCCTCGGCCGCCTTCCATCGCCACCCCGGCAGCGCGCGGGCGCCGATCGTCTCGCGCCGCCAGCGCACCGCCAGCGTGTCGATCGAGGCCGCCGCGCCGAGCGGAATCAGCGCCGGCTCCTTCCCGGGCGCGAGGACGAGCGCCGCGTATGCCGGCGCGTGCCGTGCCGCCCGCGACTGCCAGGATGCCGGGGTGCCCGCGGGCGGGCGTTCGAGCCACTCGGTCGAATCCGCCGATCGCTCATACACGACGTAATGAACCAGCGCCGCGTCACTCGGCAGCGCGGCCGCGACGTCGGCGAGACCGGCATCCTGGGCCCGTGCGTTCTCGCGGTAGCGCAGGCTCGACTGCGCGAGCTCGCGCTCGGCCTCCTCGCGGGCGCGACGCGCGTCGTCGCGGATCCGCCGGTAGCGCTCGGGCGGTTCGTTGCCGGGCCCTTTGACGGTGATGCGGGCGAGCCGGTCGCGGGCCGCCACGAGCCGCGCGGCCAGCTCCTTCATCCCGGGCTCGACCCGCTGGGAGATGCTTCGCCCACGGCGGATCATCTCGTCGAGCACCACCGCGCGCGAGCGCACGATGGCATCCACGAGGGCCGAATCGTTGCCGGAGGCTCCCGGAATCGAGAGCGCGAGATCGAGCCCGCGTGCCCGTTCGCGGGCCACCGTCATCGCCTGGCGCTCCGGGAGCGCGCGCAGCGTGAGACGCAGATGCTCCCGCGACACCGACTCGGCTCGCAGCGCGAGCTGGCGCGCGGAATCCCGCGCCCCCTGCGCCCACGCGACCGCGGCGAGCGCGATGAGACTCGATGCGACCTCGGGATGATCGGCGCCCAGGGCGACCTCGCGGATCGCGAGAGAGCGCTCGAGCAGCGCGCGGGCGCCACCCAGGTCCCCGTGCCTGGCGCGCAGCCGGGCGAGGCCCTCGAGATCGCGCGCCACCAGGGCGTGATTCGCCCCGAGTGCCTGCTCGTGGATCCGCAGCGCGCGGGTGAGGTGGGCCTCGGCCACCGAGTCGTGGCCCGCAGCGGTCTCGACCCGGGCGAGCAGTCCGAGATCGAGTGCGAGCTCGGGATGCGCGGCGCCGAGCGACTTCTCGTGAATCGCCGCGGCCGCCTCGAGCGCGGTGCGCGCGCGCGCCAGGTCGCCCGCGTCGGTGTAAGCCTCGCCCTCGACCCGGCGCACCCACGCGACGTCCGCGTGATCCGGACCCTCGGCCTCGACATAGATGGGGCGCGCGCGGGCGAGCAGTGCGAGCGCCTCGTCACGGTCCCCGGTCTTGAGCAGGAGGCTCGCGAGATTGACGTCGGCGGTGGCGACGTTGGGGTGCTTCGGCCCGAGCGCCTCCTCGAACAACCGTCGCGCCCGCTCGAAGGTCGGCCGTGCGCCCGCGTAATCGCCCGCGGTCTGACGCAGCACCGCCAGGTTGTTGAGGCATCTCCCGAGATTCCCCTTCTGCGCCTCGCCCAGGGCCTCGTAGACGCCGCATGATCGCAGGTAGAGCGATTCGGCCTCGGCGTAGGCACCGGCGTGGAGCAGCAGATTGCCGTAGTCGTTGAGGTTGCGCGCGACGTCCGCATGGCTCGGTCCGAGCAGCGCCAGACGGATTTCGAGCGCCCGCTCATAGAGCGGACGAACCCCATCGAAGCGGCCGGCCGCCTTGAGCAGGTTCGCGCGCTGATGCAGGGAGTTCGCGAGCGCGAGCGGCGGAACGTTGGCGGCGCGCTCGCGAAGTTGCTGCGCGCGCTCGGCAACCTCGCTGGCTCCCGGGGAGGTGGCTCTTCCCCCGCGCCACAGCGCCTGGACCAGGAGATCGCAGGCCTCGCCGAGGGCGAGGGAGTCGAGTGGGCTCCGGCCCTCGATCTCCAGGATCAGCGCGCGCGCGCTGCGCTCGGCATCGGCGAAGCGCTCGGCGGTGATCGCGGCGCGCACGGAATCGGCAGCCACGCCCGCCAACGCCGGACCGGCCCACGCTCCCAGCACGACCAGCGCGGTCAGCCACTTCACCGGCAGCCTCCGGGCGCGCCGTATCAAAGTCAGGAGTCGCCGCTGGAGGTATCCAGGTCGAGCCGGCGGCGCACCTCGCGGATGCAGTGGAACATGTGCACGCGGACGGTGGCGGTGGCGATCCCCATCTGCTCCCCGATGGCGGCGTAGGACAGGTCCTCGAGGAAGTGCATGCGGATGATGTCGCGGCAGCGCTCGCCGATCCCGCGGAGGGCCCAGCGCACCCGGGCCCAGCGATCCGAATCGAGCAGCGGCCCGTCCAGGTCCGCGGCCTCCATCTCGGGATCGAGCTCGCTGTTCGGGCGCCGCCGGCGGAGATGGTCGATACAGCGCGCGAGCACGATGCGCCGGAGCAGCGGCCGCAGCCCGATGCGCAGAGCGAAGTTGGCACGCGAGCACGCCGACCACAACTCGGCTACGGACTGCTGCACGATGTCGTCGTGCTCGGAGCGCGGCACCCCGAAGGGACGGTATCGGACCACGTCCTTGGCCCAGCCGGAGACCTCCCGGTGAGCTCCAACCTCCCCCGCCCGGAACCGGCGAAGGAGGTCCATATCTATATCCGTGGGTCCCGAACCGCGGCCGGTTTCGGTCATTCAAAACTCCGTGAGTACAGGCCTGAACGAACAATCCATGTCCGCCGGCCGGATTCCAGGGGGGAGCGGCCCGAGGCTTCCGGCGGGATAATAAACGGAACAGGCGTCTGCTGCGACTGAAACGATGCACCCGGATCCCCGGGGCTGAAAGGGTCGCTTGGATCACCAGAAAGCCATCCCTCTACTTCCGGACCTGCTGGCCGATCGGGTCGAAGAGCCCGAGGCGTCCGCGGCCTGGGCTCACGTCGCCGAGTGCGTCCTCTGCCGGTCGGTGCTCACCACGGTTCACGAGATGCGTGCGGCGATCGCTGCCGAGGGCCGGCGCCTGTTCACACGGCATCCGTCCTCCGCGGAGATCGTCCGCTTCTCGATCGGCGAACCCCGGCCGGGCGGCGAGGACGCGGCCGGCATGGAGCAGCACCTCAAGCAGTGTGAGGCCTGCCGGAACGAGGTCGACCTCGTGAAGCGCGCGGACTATGAGACCCGTCTCGATTCGCCGCGGCCGCTCCTGCTGAGCAACCTGTTTGCCGGGCTGTGGCCGCAGCTGCCGAGGCTCGCTCCGGCGCTGGCGGCGATCGCCCTGGTGCTGGCATTTCCGGCCTACCGGGGGTTCGTGGCCTACCCGTCTCTCGAAACCGCCTATCGAAATGCCGAGCGTGAGGTTTCCGGGCTGAGGTCGGAAGGCGAACAGCTCCGTCGCGAGCTCGCCGCCCGCCCGCCGGCCGCGGATCCGTGGATTGGGGTGGTCCGCCTGCTGGTACTGGGACCGACGACCCGGGCCGGGGAACCCCTGCCTATCGTCGAACTAGCGGCGGGCCAGCCCTATCAACCCATCGTGATCGAGCACCGGCCATTCGACGCCGGCGAACAGCAGGCCATGGTCGAGATCACGGTCAGCGGCGATGCCCAGGGGACCGTATGGCGGGTGGAACGCGACGCGCGCAGTCTCTGGGACCCCGCGCTCTCGGCCATGGTGCTTCTGGTTCCAAAGTCCGCGCTCGAACCGGGTATTCACAAGGTCCAGGTTCGGCGCCAGGGCCAGGTGCGCTTCGAAGCCCGGTTCGAAGTGCGCACGGGAAGCTGATTTCTTTTTCGCAGTGTTTGAAAGAAATCTAAACACAGTGCGCGGTTCGCGCGACCAGACACCGTAGAAACTCCATCGACTCGCAGCACCAGATGTACAGCACCAGATGTGCGGAGAGGGGGCCGCACACCCGCTGCCGGCGGCAAGGGCTTCGGAGCAACGAAGTCCTTCCCCGGAGTGCGGGACCTGCTCTCCGTAAGCAATATCGCGACGGCACGCGATGATGTCCGCGGCAAGGGGTGGTCCGCACCGCTCCTTGCCGTTGCCGTGTCCGGCAAGTTCCTCCTTCCGGATCCGCTGTCTCCTCCCGCTTGCACCATTCGTCACAATCCGGCGCTGTGGTAGCTTCCGTGACCGCATCCGGCTGTTGCCGGGTTGGGCCATCCCCCTGATCTCTCCACCGTTTCGGGCGCGAGGAGTCCAGTGACCGTCGACACGCGTCGCGAGCAGCTCGTCACCGATCCCGAGGGCATTCCGGAAGCGCTCCAGCAGTCGCTCCTGTTCGCGCGGATGGACGACCTCATCAACTGGGGGCGTGCGAACTCGCTCTGGCCGATGTTCTTCGGCCTCTCGTGCTGCTTCGTCGAGCTCGCCACCTCGCTGACCTCGCGCCACGACGTCTCGCGCTTCGGCGCCGAGGTGATGCGCGGCTCCCCACGCCAGGCCGACGTGATGATCGTGGCCGGCACCGTCTTCAAGAAGGTGGCGCCCGCCCTGCTCCGGCTCTACGAGCAGATGCTCGAGCCGCGCTGGGTGATCTCCATGGGCTCGTGCTCGAACTCGGGCGGGATGTACGACGTCTACTCGGTGGTGCAGGGCGTGCACACGCTGCTTCCGGTCGACGCCTACGTCCAGGGCTGTCCGCCGCGGCCCGAATCGTTCATGGAAACGCTGATGCTGCTCCAGAAGAAGATCCAGAAGACCGAGCGGCCGACGCGCGAGATGTTCCGCATGGCGGGCGGCTTCTCCGGGACGACCCGCTTCCCGCGGATCGTGGGCGAGACCACCTCTGACGATCCGCGCGGCCCCGGGCTCGAAGGCACGCGACCGCGCGGCACGAACCTGCGGCCCAACTCCGACCTGCCCGCGGTCTACACGCCGACCTGGACGCCGCCTTCACCGGTGCGGCCGGCGATCGAAGGGCTCGAGAGCGTGGAGGCCGGGCTGCGCGAGCGGATGGGCGGCCAGATCGCGCGCGATCCGGGCGAGTACGGTCCGAGCGACACCCTCACGTGGCGGGTCAAACCCGAACAGCTCGTCGATGCCATCCGCCACCTCAAGGACGAAGCGGCGCCGCGCTTCCGCCGCCTCGAGTTCGCGACCGCGCTCGACAACCGCCCGCGCGGCGCCGGCTTCCGCACGATCTACCAGCTCGCGGCGCTCGAGCCCGGCAAGCCGATGGTGCGGCTCGCCGTGGATCTCGGCGCCGACAATCCGCGCCTGCCCTCGGTCACCCCGGTGTTCCCGTCGGCCACCTGGTACGAGCGCGAGATGTGGGACATGTTCGGCGTCCGCTTCGACGGCCTCGCCGACCATCGCCGTCTCTATATGCCGTCCTGCTGGGAGGGGCACCCGCTCCGGAAGGATCATCCCTACCGGGGCAGCGAAATGCCGCCCTTCACCGCCGCCGATGCCGCGAAGTTCGAGGAAGCGCTCGAGACCTTCCCGCGGTTCAAGGAGGAGGACGGCCGCATGATCATCAGCATGGGCCCGAATCACCCGGCGACCCACGGCGTGATCCGGCTCATCCTCAAGCTCGACGGCGAGAACGTCGAGGACGTCGACATCGACTCGGGCTTCCATCATCGCGGCCCGGAGAAGATCGCCGAGCGGCAGACCTACCACCGTTTCATCCCCTACACCGACCGCATCGACTACCTGGCCGGCGTCCAGAACAACCTGCCCTACGTGATGGCGGTCGAGAAGCTGCTCGGCGTCCAGGTTCCCGAGCGCGCGGAGGTGATCCGCGTGATGATGGCGGAGCTGTTCCGCATCATCAGCCACCAGGTGTGGATCGGCACCTACGCGCAGGACGCGGGCGCCCTGACCCCGGTGTTCTTCACCTTCGAGCACCGCGAGCAGATCCTCGACTTCGTCGCCAAGGTCACCGGCGGCCGCATGCACCCGAGCTGGTTCCGGATCGGCGGCGTCGCCGCCGAGCTGCCCGAGGGCTGGCGCGAGGACATGGAAAGCTGGCTGCGGCGCTTCCCCTCGCAGATGGCCGAGATCGAGAAGCTGCTCACCGGGAACCCGATCTTCGTCGGGCGCACGCGCGGCACCGGCGCGATCTCGCTGGACGATGCGATCGATCGCGGGTTCACCGGCCCCAACCTGCGCGCGTGCGGGCTCCCGTGGGATCTCCGCAAGGTGACGCCCTACAGCGGCTACGACCGCTACGAATTCGACATCCCGACCACGTCGACCGGCGACAACTACGACCGGTACCTGGTCCACGTGGCCGAGATGTACCAGAGCTACCGGATCATCGAGCAGTGCGTGCGCAACATGCCGGACGGCGACTACGTGACGCCCGAGTACCGCTACGCGGTGCCCGAGCCCGGGCGCATGCTCCACGACATCGAGAGCCTGATCCACCACTTCGTCAACGTCACCCGCGGCTTCGTTCCGCCGCCCGGCGAGGCCTATGTCTCGACCGAGGGCCCGAAGGGCGAGTACGGCTACTACGTGGTGAGCGACGGCACCAACATGCCGTACCGCGTCTTCATCCGCACGGCTTCGGCCATGCACATCCAGGCCCTGCCGCTCCTCACCAAGGGCGAGAAGGTCTCGGACCTCGTGGTCACGCTCGGCGGCATCGACTTCGTGCTCGGGGACATCGACAAGTGAGCGATAGTCGAAACCAGGAAATTGGCGATAGTCGAAACCAGGAAATTCGCCGCCAAGGGTTCGAAAAGTCGCTGCCGGTGCTGAACGCGGACGTGCCCGCGAGCCTCGGCGCCGCCGGTGCCGCGCCGGGCGTGCGTCACGAGCTCGGGCCGGACGAGAAGGCGCTCAAGCGCGAGAAGATCGTCGAGGTGCTGTGGGGGATGCAGCAGCGCCACGGCTGGATCAGCGACGAGTCGGTGAAGATCGCGGCCGTAGAGTGCGCGCTCTCGCCCGAGGAGGTGGACGAGATCGCCACCTTCTACAACCTGCTGTTCCGCAGCCCGGCCAACAAGATCAAGCTCTTCGTGTGCGACAGCATTTCGTGCCATCTCACCGGCGCCGACGCGCTGATGGGCGAGATCTCGAAGCAGCTCGGTATTCCGCCCGGCGGCAACACACCGGACGGCGTGTTCACGCTGGTGCCAATCGTGTGCCTCGGCCATTGCGAGAAGGCGCCGTGCGTGCTGGCCGGCGAGAACGTTTACGGACCGCTCCGCCCGGACGCCGCATCCGTGCGCGAGCTCCTCCAGAGGATCAAAGATGACCGAGGTCCTGCTCAGGGCTAAGGCGAGGAACGGCGTCCCCGCATCGCTCGACGAGTACCGGGCGGTCGAGGGCTATCAGGGCGCGACGAAGGCGCTCCGCGAGATGAAGCCCTCCGACCTGGTGGGCCTCATCAAGGAGTCCGGCCTGCGCGGTCGCGGCGGCGCGGGGTTCCCGTCGGGCCTGAAGTGGTCGTTCGTGCCGACCGGCGACCGCTGGGACGGCGGCCCCAAGTACCTGCTCTGCAACTTCGACGAGATGGAGCCCGGCACCTTCAAGGACCGCGTGCTCGCGGAGAACAATCCGCACATCCTGATCGAGGGCATGATCATCGCCGGCTACGGGATGGAGATGACCGAGGGCGGGATCTTCATCCGCCGCGAGTACTTCCCCCAGGCCCGCGCGCTCGAGCATGCGATCGACGAAGCGCGGAAGGCGGGACTGCTCGGGACCAGCATCCTCGGCACCAAGTTCTCGTTCGACATCCACGTGCACCGGAGCGGCGGCCGCTACATCTGCGGCGAGGAGACCGCGCTCATCAACGCCTACGAGGGACGCCGTGCGATACCGCGCGCGAAGCCGCCGTTCCCCGCGACCAAGGGGCTCTGGGGCCGCCCCACCACCGTGCACAACGTCGAGACGCTGGCATGTGTCCCGGGCATCGTCCGCAACGGGGCCGCCTGGTTCAAGGGCCTGGCGAAGAATCCCGAAGGGGCGGGGACCAAGCTCTACGGCGGCAGCGGCAACGTGGAGCGCCCGATGTGCGTCGAGCGCCCGATCGGCACCACGCTGCGCGAGCTGCTCGACCTGATGGGCGGCGTGCGCGGCGGCCGCAAGCTGCTCGGCGTGATCCCGGGCGGCGCCTCGACCTCGTTCCTCACCGCCGACCATCTCGACGTGCCGCTCGACTTCGACCCGGTGGCCAAGGTCGGCAGCCGCCTCGGCACCGGCACCTTCATCGTGCTGAGCGAGGACGACTGCCCGGTGCGCGCCGCGCTCAACCTGCAGCGCTTCTTCGCGCGCGAGTCGTGCGGGTTCTGCACGCCCTGCCGCGACGGCCTGCCGTTCGGCGTCCACCTTCTCGAAAAGCTCGAGAGCGGCACCGCGTCGATGGGTGATCTCGACCGCATCGAAGACCTGTTCCGCTTCATCGGCCCCAACTCGTTCTGTGCGCATGCCGCCGGGGCGGCCGAGCCGATGCGCGGCCTGTTCCAGCACTACCGGCCGATCCTCGAGGAACACATCAAAACCCGCGGGTGCCCGTGGAAGGACGGCGCCGGTTCGCGGTCGCACCGCATGGAGGTGGCCCGTGCCTGAGATCCTGTTCGACGGCCGGAAGATCAGCGTCGCGCCCGGCACCAACCTGATCGAAGCCGGCAACCAGGCCGGAGTTCCGGTGCCGGTCTTCTGCTACCACAAGGACCTCGGCGCGGTCGGCTCGTGCCGCGTCTGCGCGGTGACGGTGAAGCAGGACGGCAAGTCGCGGACGGTAATGGGGTGCATGACCGCGGTCGCCGACGGCATGGAGGTCACGACCCTCGACGCCGAATCGGTGGCACTCCGCAAACACGTCGTCGAGTGGCTGATGATCAACCATCCGCACGACTGCCCGATCTGTGACGAAGGCGGCGAGTGCCAGCTTCAAGACTTGACCATCGCCACCGGGCACAGCCGTCGCGTCTACGACGGGCCCAAGCGCACGTTCCCGAACCAGTTCCTCGGCGAGTTCATCGTGCACGAGATGAACCGCTGCATCGCCTGCTACCGCTGCAGCCGCTTCTACCAGGAGTACGCCGGCGGCCGCGACTTCGGCGTGAGCGGCAGTCGCGACCGCGTGTATTTCGGGCGCCACGAGGACGGCCCGTTCGAGAGCCCGTTCTCGGGCAACCTGGTCGAGCTGTGCCCGACCGGGGTCTTCACCGACAAGCTGTTCCGCTACAAGTCGCGGGTCTGGGATCTCGAGATGTCGCCGTCGGTCTGTCCGCACTGCTCGGTCGGATGCAACCTGCTGCCGGGCGCGCGTCACCGTGCGCTCCAGCGCGTCCGCGTGCGCGAGAACCCGGCGGTGAACGGGGTGTTCCTGTGCGATCGCGGCCAGTTCGGACACGGCTACGTGATGGCGGACGACCGACCCCTGAACGTGCGGCTCAAGGGCGAGCCCTCCACCTGGGACGAAACCCTCGGCCTCGCGGGCGGCGACCTGCTGCGGATCGCGCGCACGCATGGTGCGCCGTCGATCGCGTTCGTCACGTCGCCGCGCGCGTCGGTCGAGACCCACGCGGCGCTCGACTCGCTGGCCCGCGGGCCACTCGAGGGCGCACGGGTCGCGCACTTCGACGACGAGTCCCGCGAGCTGCGGGCGCTGGCGGCCATCGAGGCGCTGCGGACCGCCGGCGGACAGCCGCTCGACCAGGCCGACCTCGGCGGCTGTGACGTGCTCGTGGTGGCCGGAACCTCGCTCGTGGACGAGGCGCCGCTCGCCGCACTCGCCGCCCGCCAGGTGGCCCGGAACGGCGGCCAGGTGTTCGTGCTGAACGCCGGCGAGCACTATCTCGATTCGGTCGCGACGTGCGTGGCGGTGCACCCGGCGAAGCTGGGCGCCACGCTGCGCGATCTCGCCGGGCGCCTCGGCGGCACCGGCGGCGACGATGCTGTTGCCCCGGTGGCGAAGGCGCTCCACGGCGCGGCGCGTCCGGGACTGCTCGTCGGCTCGGACCTCATGGACGGTCCGGCATTCGAGGCCGCCGCCGCGCTGGTCTTAGGCCTGGCGAAGCTCGGCCAGGCTCCGCGGTTCGGTTGCCTGTTCCCCGGCCCCAATGGATTCGGCGGCGCCGCGATGACGACAAAGCCCGGATTCGCGTCGTTCGCGACCGAGCTCGAGGCCGGCCGCCTGCGCGCGGCAGTGCTCGTCGAGTGCGATCCCCGCGACTGGTCGAAGGCCATGCTCACCCGCCTGCGCGCGCTCGACCTCCTGGTCGTGGCCGACCACCTGTCGGGCCCGCTGCTCGACGCGGCCGGCATCTTCCTGCCGACCACCGTGACGTACGAGTCGCACGGCACGTACGTGAATCGCGCCGGCCGGCTCCAGGCGTTCGCCCCGACGCGGGTGCCGAGCCTCTCGGTGATCTCGCTGATCGACGACCAGGCCAATTTCCCGCGCACGCCCCGCGAGGCGCCGCCCGAGAGCGAGGCGCGCATGGCGTGGCAGGTGCTCGAGGCCCTGCGCGAGCACGCGATCGGCAAGCCCGGCGCGCGGTCGCTGCGCGACCTGCGCGGTGTGATTTCACGCGGGGTCCCGCTGTGGACGCCGCTCGCAACCATCGAAGCCGGGACCGACGGGATGCCGCTGGATGTCGCGACCCACTCCTGCTCGGGCAGCTCGTTGCCGGCGTTCGCATCCGGCTCGGGGCTCGCCGTGTTCCGGATGGATCGCACGCTCGCGGGCGAGCTGCTGTCGGGCCGCTCGGAGCCGATGCGCAAGATGGCCGGACCGCCGCGCGGCGCGGTGTCGCCGGCCGAAGCGAAGAAGCTTGGCATCGAGGGCGCGGCGCGGGTCGCGTTCGAGTCCGGCGGACGGACGCTGGAGCTCGAGGTGGTCGCGCGGGCCGGAGTCGCGGACGGCGTGCTCCTCGTGCCGCGCGACGTGCCGTGGCCGGCGGGGCTCGCCTCCGGTGCGGTGGGACAGGTGTCCGTTCCCGCAGTCGTGGGCTAGCATGAGCCCGGACAGGAACGCGACGAATGGAGCGTGGCTGAAATGATCCGAGAAATGCTGGGCGGGATGGGCGTCACGCTGAAGAAGCTCTTCAGCAAGCCGGTGACGGTCCAGTATCCCGAGCAGAAGCCCGTGATCCCGGAGCGCTACCGCGGCCGCATCGTGCTGACGCGCGACCCGGATGGCGAGGAGCGCTGCGTCGCGTGCTACCTCTGCAGCTCGGTGTGCCCGGTCGACTGCATCACCATCCAGGCCGCCGAGCGGGATGACGGCCGCCGTTTCCCGGAAGCGTTCCGCATCAATTTCAACCGCTGCATCTTCTGCGGGCTCTGCGCCGAGGCGTGCCCCACGCTCGCGCTCCAGATGACGCAGGACTTCGAGATGGCCGAGACCCACCCGATGGATCTCGTCTACGAGAAGAAGGACCTGCTGATCGACGGCCCCGGCAAGTACCCGGACTACAGCTTCTGGGAGCAGGCCGGCGTGGCCGTCACCCACGCGCTCGGCAAAGGTGCCCAGGACAACGGCACCGTGGCGGACCCGAGATCGAACCTGCCGTAGGGCAGCACGGCGGCTTCACTCACTGGTGGTGCCCTACGAGGCCGGCGGATTCTGCATTCCGCTTTTCGATGCGAACGGGTCCACTCACTGGATCTTCACGACCTTGCGCGACTCGACCCGGTCCGGAGTCGCCAGTCGGACCAGGTAGACGCCCGGCTCGAGCCGGGCCCCGCCGCGATCTTCCGGCCATGGGACCTCGTGGAATCCGCCGGCGCGGTCCTCATCCACCAGGCGGCGCACCCGCCGCCCGGTGATGTCGAGTACGTCCAGCGTCACATGCCCCGGCCGCGCCGTCTCGAAACGCACGATCGCCGATGCGCCGAACGGATTGGGCCACACCGGCAGCAGTCGGGTCGAGTGTGACGTTCCGCCTGCCCGGGACCGATCGAGGAACGCTTCGGTGCCGACCTGCAGCTCGAAGCGCGCGTGGGCGGCATCTCCACCGGCGCCGGACTCGAACGCGCACGCGTAGTGCGGTTGCGCGCGCAGGTCGATCGCGCGATCGAGCCTGCGGTCGATCAACCGGATCCCGAGTTCCGAGGGCACGCGATCGAGTCCCGAGAATGCCAGGGCCAGCTCCCGCGTTGCGCCTTCGGGTGCTTCGCCAGACACATCGAACGGCCAGCGCTGTCCGCGCGCGCTGGCGTCGCCGCTCGCGGGCAGGACCGCTCGAATGTCGATCCCCCGGGCCGGCGCGCCGTCGTTCGCGAGGAAGTGCAGGGAGATGGCCGGACCGGGCGCAACCGGCGGCTCGGACCGGTCGAATCGGTCCGCGCCGTCGCTCGCTCCGGCCGCGACACCCGCGACGTTGCGACGGTCAGCAACGCCATCGACGACGGCCGCGATTCCGATCTTCCAGCCCGATGAATCGGTCGTCGCGATGGTCAGTGCCGGTGCCACCTCGATCGGATCGATGAGCACCTCGACGGGATCCGGGCTCGGATTCTTGACGAAGTACCCCTCGAACGGCATGAGCACGGCAACGTCATGAATGTACGCGGCACCGGCCTCGTCCCAGCCGACGGGCGGCTCGAGGCTGACCGTGCCGGACGGGCCCTGTGCGGACACCGGCGCGGCCACCGGGAAGTCGAACGGATCGCCGATCTGGTTCCACCCCGGTTCGAGGATGATTCGGAACGGCGCATCCGTCGGTGTCGAGCGGCCGACGATCGGGGCCGTGTCGGCCCGGTACGAATCACGCGAGATCAGCCAGAACGCGCGACCGGGAATCGGGCTGAGCTCGCTGCCCACGGGCGTCGTGGTCAGCTCGACGTTGGCACCTCCGGTGTAGCGAAACGCTCGCCAGCGAATCGGTCCCAGAGTCCCCAGCTCGTCGAACAGGACCGCCTCGAGTGACGCCGGCATCGGTGGGCCAAGCTCGATGGGGATCGACAGCATGCGGTATCGCCAGCCCGCATGGATCGCGGGCTCCGCGAGATCGCTGACGTGGGTGCGCAGGACGTGCGGATGTGCCGCGGGGTCGTCCGCCGGATCAGTGAGCACCTGCGTCTGAGTCCGCACCCGCGCCCAGTACTCGACGCCACGCGGGCCGACCATCGCCCCGGGCACGATGGCCACGTGCGCACCGGAGGCCAGTTCCATCGAATCGACGGCAACGCTATCCCGCACGGCCGCACCACCGGCGCGAAAGAACAGCGTCCCGCTCATGAACCGCGTGCCACGCGGCAACGACACGATGACCGTGGTCGGACGACCGACCGGGTATCCGCCGGCCGAGTCCGCCTGGGCCACGGCCGTGACGCCGGCCGGTGGCGCGACGTCGGCGTGGAGCAGCGCAGCGGGCGCCCCGGGCGGGTCGGTCGCCTCGACGACGCCGTTCACGACGCGAACGTAGTAGTCGAGACCCGCCTCGGTGACCCGATCACCCGGAATCAGCGCCACATAATTCGCGCCCTGGGCGATCAACGGCAGGGCCTCGAACGGTGCGTTCGGAATCCGGGGCCGGAACATCAGCTGGCCGTGGTCGAAGTGCACGTCCGGCTTCGGCGTCACGACGACGGTCGCGGCCTCGCCGAGAGGCAGCTCGGGTGCGGTCGTCAGCAATCGCGTCTCGATGGCGAGCGCCCGGATGTCGGTCACCAACGGCAGATCGACCACCGGCCGCAACGGGTCGTTGCTGTGGAGGTGAATGGGGTCGAGTGTCACGGGACCGCGCGGCGTCAGCGTGACGGTCATCGATGCCGCTTCATCCGGCGGAATGGAAGGCAGGGACGTGAACTCGAGCGACACCGCGGTGTCGGGAACATCGAGCGGCTGGATGGTGAGGGCCAGGTTGCCCCGGTTTTCGATTCGAACGTCGAGCCGGCTCGTGTCCCCCGCGGTCATGGTCGGGAACACGAGGCTCGCCGGCAGCGCGACCAGCTCCGCGCGGGCCGGAACGACTCGGCCCACGTTCACGAGGTACGACGGAATGAACTGGCTGACCCCGGTCCGCCCCGGCAGCGAGACGGAGCGCAGCCGGATCGTGACGCTGCGACGATCGAACGGGATCGCCCCGACGTTCCAGGTGGCCTGGTGAGTCACGCCGCTCGCCGACGTCGAATACGGACCGGCGCGAAGCACCGAGCCATCCAGGTCCATCGCGTGCCAGTCGGAGCCTTCGAACTGGTACTCGCCGATCAGCCAAACCGGATCGGCCTCGGCATCGAAGGACTGGAACGAGATGCGGTACTGGTTGGCCGCCACCGGGACGACGCGCACCCACCGCAACCAGGCCGGTCCATTCGTCAGCTGGCGGCGCGGCGATCCACCGGACGCGTCGACGATCCATGGACTCCGATGCCAGAACGCGCGCGTCGGCGAGCCGCCGGCTCCCGATCCGTCGTTGCCACAGACGAGATCGAGCTGGCCATCACCGTTCACATCGCCCAGTGCGACCGCGCGTGTCGAATCCGCGCTCGACGCCGTCCACGCGGGTGCGAACGCGAACAGTCCGCCATCGTTGAGGTACAGCGTCGAGGGGCGCGCGCGGTTGCCGCGGACGAGATCGAGGCGTCCGTCGCCATTCACGTCGCCGAGCACCACGCTCGTCGTCGGCTCGACGAGACCGGACCAGGCCGGCTGCGCCTGAAACGCGCCACCGGAATTGAGATACAGCGTGGTCTGGTTGGGCCCGTCGTTGCCGCGCACCAGGTCCACACGACCGTCTCCGTCGACGTCGCCGAGCGCGATTCCGTTCGTGGTCTCCGGTGGATTCGTCCAGTTGGACGCGACATCGAGCACACCGTCCACGTTTCGATGCAGCGTCGCGGACTGCTGAACGTTGCCGCGCACCAGGTCCAGGCGACCATCGTCATCGACGTCACCGAATGCCACCCCTCGCGTATCGCGCTGCGCCAGCAGCGTCACGGAATCGAATGCGCCGCCCGAATTGTGGTAGACGCTCGCCGCCTGGTCCTGATTGCCGCGCACCAGCTCGGGTGAGCCGTCACCGTCGACATCGCCAAGCGCCACGCTCCAGGTCCGCTGCGCGGTGCCGATCGGAACGGGCGCCGACAGGAACGAGGCGCCCGTGTTCTGGAACAGCGAAGCCGGGGCGTTCTGGTTGCCGCACACCAGATCGAGCCGGCCGTCACCATCGACGTCGCCGAGGACGACCCCGAACGTGTTGAGGCTGGGCGGACTCCACGGGGCCGGCTGGAAGATTCCGGCGACGTTGAGGTCGAGCGTCGGCGGCTGAGCGGCGTTGCCGCGAACCAGGTCGACGTCGCCATCGCCATCGATGTCGCCGAGCGCCACGCCGTGCGTGTGCGCGACTGCTCCCTGCCACGAAGGAGCCGCTGCGAACGCGGGAGTCCGGTTTCGGTAGAACGTCACGGCCTGGCCGTAGTTGCCGCGAATCAGGTCGAGGTCACCGTCGCCGTCGACGTCGGCAAGTGCGATGTCGCGCGTGGCCTCGTCGGGTCCAACCCACGCCGGCGACACATCGAACACGCTGCCGAGATTGAGGTACACCTCGGTGGCAACGCCGCTGCACACGAGATCGAGATCGCCGTCCCCGTCAACATCGCCGAGCACGACGCGATCCGTCGCCGGGCCCGTCCACGCCGCGGTCAGGCCGAACGTGCCACCGGTGTTGAGGTACAGGGTCGTCCCGCCGGCACTGCCGCATACCAGGTCCAGCCGCCCGTCGCCATTCACGTCGGCCAGCACCATAGCGTTCGTGTTCGGCGCGCCGGTCCACGCCGCAAGCGCATCGAAGCCGGTGCCGAGATTGAGATGCAGCGTGCTGCCGGCGAACGCATTGCCCCGTACGAGGTCGAGGCGACCGTCGCCATCGACGTCGCCCAGCGCCAGGCACTGCGTCGGCTCACCGGGTCCCGCCAGCGCCGGCGTGCGCGAGAACGTCCCGCCCGCGTTCGCATACGTCGCGACCGGCTGATAGGCGTCGGCGGCAACCAGATCCAGGTCACCGTCGCCATCGACGTCCGCGAGCGCGATGGTCTGGTGGGGCGGGCCCATCCAGGCGGTGTCCGCTCCGAACGTGCCCGCCGCGCCGAGATACAGGGTGACCCCGCGGTCGTAGTTGCACCGAACCAGGTCCAGGTCGCCATCGCCGTCGACGTCGCCGAGCGCGATCGCGGTCGTACCTTCCTCGGGCCCCGTCCAGATCGAGGACGGCGAGAACGCAATACCGGCGTTTCGGTGCACGGAACTCGGGCCGATGGAACTGCCACGCACCAGGTCGAGCCGGCCGTCGCCGTCGATGTCACCGAGCGCGATCGCCGTCGTGTTCGCGACGGGGCCGGACCATGTCGGCTCGGCAGAGAACAGCGGGTCGGCCGCGGCGCATGGGCGATACGTCGCGATCAGCAGCGCGGCCACGAGCATTCCGCTCGTCGCGTACCCCTGCAATAGCCGGGGGGCACGCGGCAAACGTCGTGCTCGGTCATCGTCCGTTGCCAGGTCGATCATTCGATCCGAACGACTCGACGCACCGCCTCGAAGCCGGGCAGGCGGGCGCGCACGAAGTAGATGCCGTTTCGCGCGCGGCCGCCCTGGGTCCGCCCATCCCAGATCAGGACGTGCTCGCCCGCGGCCCGCAGGCCTTTCGCCAGCGTTTGCACCCGTCGCCCCGCGATATCGAACACCTCGACGGAGATCGCTCCCGCCACGGGCATCCGCAGATCGAAGCGGACCGATCCGCGTGAGGGATTGGGATAGGCGGACGAGAACGACGGGCGCCTGAGGGTCCCGGGGTCGACGCCGACCAGCGGCTGCATCTGGAAGCTGCCGTTGCTGGCGTCCGCCACACCCTGCCGCTGGGCATCGACGATCCGCACGCGGCCTGCGGCACTGCCCGGCGGCGCCGCCGTCCATTGGAATTCGGTGCCCGTCAGATTCGAGGCAATGCGCTTCCACCGCGCCCCGTTGTCGCGCGAGACTTCGATGTGCACCGCGGGAATCATCTCGTTGCGCGCCCATTGGATCGGCACGTTCTCGCCGAGCTGGCACACTTCACCGCCGTTCGGGCTCGTCATCTCGAGCAGCGGCGGCGTGGGCGCGGCGCACGGGCTCGTGACGACCACGAGGTCGTTGCGGTCGAGCCTCGTCACCACCACGGACCCACCCGGCGACCCCGAATCAAACGCGCCGTATTCGAGCGATGACAGGTTGCCGCCGATCGGCAGCGACGTGCCGAGCATGAACTGCCCATTGCCGACGGTGCTGCTGCCGCTGCCGTACAGGTACTGGAACGTTCCGCCCGCACCCAGCGTGACCCCGAGATCGACGCGGCCGTTGCCGTCGAAGTCAGCGGCGAACAGGTCCCGAACCGGACCCGAGACGGGGTTGAGCACCGCCGGCGCGAACGTGCCGTTCCCCACGCTGTTGCCGAGCAGGATTGCGACGGCGCTCGAGGTGCCGACGGCGAGATCGGTGACGCCGTCCTCATTGAAGTCGCCCGTGACCATCGGCCACGGGCCGTTCGCCACCACGTAGTTCACCGCCGCGGCGAATGAGCCGTTGCCGGCGCCGGAGGTGCCCTGCCCGAGAAGGATGGAGACCGCGTTGCCGGCGGAACCGGAGGCGGCGAGATCCCAGATGCCATCCCGGTTGAAGTCGCCCACGGCGACGGCGTGCGGGCCGTTTCCCACCGCGAAGCCCGCGGGCGCGCCAAATACTCCGGATCCGATTCCGCTCGCCCCATTGCCCAGCAGAATCTGGACGCTGTTGGAGCCGGTGGCCGCGACGGCGAGATCATTGATGCCGTCCTCGTTGAAGTCGCCGACCGCGATCCCGGCGGGATCGACGCCGACCGAATACGTGGTCGGCGATCCGAACGAACCGGTCGGTACCCCGTTCGCCTTCTGCCCCAGCATCACGGAGAGCCCACCGGAGGTCGACACGGCGAGGTCGAGCACGAAGTCGTAGTTGAAGTCGGCCGCCGCGATGCCGCGGCCGGGGCCGCCCAGGTTGACCGAGCTCAGCGACGCGAAATGCCCGCCGCCCTGATTGCGCATGACCTGGCAGCCGCCCGCGACGGCGGCGGCGAGGTCGGGAGCGCCGTCGGCGTCGAAGTCCCCGACGACTGTTGCCTCGGGGCCGGCGAGCGTGGCGGTCGAGTCCGCGATCTCGAGCGGTGGCGCACACGGCGCATCAATGGCGGCGACGCTGCCCGCCTTCGTTCCCAGCGTGGTGAACTGGCCGCCGGCGTAGATGACGTCCGCTCCGGTCGACAGCACGAGCGTCGACGAATTCGCATCGGGGTTCCACGACAGTGCCAGTCCCGTCGTCGGATCGAGCGCGGCGAGGTAGTTGCGCAGCTGGCCACCGATGCCGGTGAAGCCGCCGCCCGCGTACACCGCTGCGTCGTCCACGGTGATTGCCGAGACCGACGCGCTCGTCACGTTTGGATTCCAGACACTGTCGACGACACCGCTCACCGCATGCATCACCGCCAGACGATTGCGGGCCAGGCCGCCGATGTTGGTGAAGAAGCCCCCCGCATACAGGGTCGAGTCCCGCAGTGCCAGCGCGTTGATGCCGTTGTTCGCACTCGGGTTGAACGGGAGCGCGCTTCCGAGAGAGCTGTCGACCGCGGCGATGAAGTTGCGCGCTGCACCGCCCACGAACGTGAAGTTGCCGGCGACGTAGATGGTTGAACCGTTCGCGATCACCGCATTGACCAGCCCGCCGGTGGCAAAGGGATTCCAGGGGTTGATGGTCCCATTGGCATCGATGGAAACGAGACAGTTGCGCAACTGTGCTCCGACCTGAAGGAAGGTCCCGCCCGCATAGATGGTCGAGCCCTGGACCGACAGTGCGTAGATTCCCCCGGGCGTCACGTTGGGATTCCAGGGCAACAACGCTCCCGTCGCGAGACTGTATGCCGCCAGCCGTCCGCGCGTCTGTCCACCGGTCTGCGTGAAGTCGCCGCCCACGTACAACGTCGAAGCACTGGTGGCCAGGGCCCGCACCGCGTTGTTCGCGCCCGGGTTCCACGCGGTGGCCGTCCCCGTCACCAGGTCCAGCGCGGCAAGACGCATCCGCGGCACGCCCCCCAGGCTCGTGAACGCACCGCCCACGAAGACGCTCGAGCCCGCCGCCGCGAGAAAGTCGACCTGGCCGTTCGCGTGTCCGAGCCAGGTGATCGACGCCTGCCCGCTGGTCGCGTCGACGGCTCCCATGCGGCTCCGCGCCTGCCCGCCGATCGAGTCGAAGGTTCCGCCGGCGAACACGCTCGAGCCATTCACGGCCAGCGCGTTGATCAGCTGATTGGGACTCGGATCCCACGCGAGCAGCTGTCCGGCGGTATCCACCGCCGCTGCGTAGCGGCGCGGCGCGCTGGAGATGGTGGTGAAGCTGCCCGCGATATGGAGCGAAGCACCCCTTGCCACGAGCGCCGAGACGCCGCTGCCAACCCCGATGACCGGATTGGGGTTCCATGGCAGCGTGCTGCCATCGACACTGTCGACAGCCGCGAGCCAGTTTCTGGCCACGCCGTGGATCATCCCGAAAGCTCCGCCGACGTAGACGGTCGGACCCATCGGGACGACCGCGCGGATCGCCCCGTTCGCATTCGGATTCCATGCCTGCAGCGTTCCGCCCGGCAGATCGAAGGAGGCGATCTGGCTCCGAGGCTGCCCCGCGATGGTCGTGAACTGGCCGCCGACGTACAACCTGGGGCCATCGACCACCATCGTGTAGATCGCGTTGTTCGGAGCGGGATTCCATGGCAGCACGCTGCCATTGGTCGCGTTCAGGGCTGCGGCGCCCAAACGGGTCACGCCGCCGATCACCACGAACCCGCCCCCGACGTAGAGTGTGTTGCCATCGAGCGCGAGGGCCCTCACGAGGGCGCTGGCATTGGGGGCGAACGCCGGGTCGACCAGATTCGTGGAGGTGACATGCGCGAGGTTGGCTCGCGCCACGCCGCCGACAGAGCTGAAAACGCCGCCGATGAACCAGCCACCGGCGCCGTCCGAGATCGCCGTGCTCACGGTTCCCTCGATCTTCGGGAATCCGCTCGAGGCTCCCGTCGTCACGTCCAGAGGTAGTCCGCCGCCGGTGCGCGGACCGACGTAAGAGAAGTCACCACCGATGTACAGCGTGCTGCCGGTGAGCGCGGCGGCGCGAACGACACCCGTCGCGGTCCAGAGATCGGGGCGGATGACCTGCGCCCCGGCATCGCCGGCAAGCAACGCGGCGACGATCATCGTCGGAACGGTGGCGATGCTCCAGCGCGGATGGCGCCAGGCCCGGGCGAAACAGTCCCGTGGCCGCGAACCAGGAGCGGCGGATTCAGGCATTTCGACTCTCCCCATGAAGGGAACGGCACGAGTTCCGAGGACAGCTTCCCTGCACCCTGCTCCCGCGCGGATTCTACGCCTGTCCCGGCGCCGCGTTCGAGGTCGAAATCCTACTCACTTCGCGTCGATGGCGGGCCGGCCGTCGATGCTCTTCGCGTTCGCCTGCCGCCGATACTCCGCGAGGCTCTCCTCGCCCTTCTTCTCCGCCCACCGGATCAGAGTCGGGCGGTCCTCCTTGAACTCGTACTCGGGAACTCCGAACCCGCACGAGTCACTGATCCGCGTGATCCGTGCCCGGAGGATCGCCCGCGCTCCCGGGATCTCGGGGAACAAGGGGCGCAGCTCCTCCCATTCGGCCGAGCCGGGAAGAACCACTTCGCCGGTCCCGTGCAGCCGGAGGATCTTGGGCGGACCGGAGAACGAGCAGAACAGGAAAACCAGCCGTCCATTCTCGCGAACGTGGGCGATGGTCTCGGCGCCGCTGCCGGTGAGATCGAGATAGCCGACGCTTCGCGGCCCGAGGATGCGAAAGGCATCGAGCCCCTTGGGAGAGCAGTTGATGTGTCCGTCGCGGGCAGACGGTGCCGATGCCACGAAGAAAACGTGCTGACCGCCGATCCAGGCGCGCAGCTCGGGAGTGATTTCGTCGAACACCTTGCCCATGGGCTCTCCCAGCGGCCGTCTCAGATTCCGGCCGGACCGTCGTATGAAGCGGGGACGCTACCCGCGCCCTCCGGCTGGCTCAAGCGTCCGCAAGGAGATCGAGCCCGCAACCCCATCCGGCACAGCCACCAGCGGCGGCCCGGAAACTTGACGACACACCCGCGGCACGAGGGGTATCTTTCCAGTACATGAGCCGCTTCCTCGCGATCCTACTGCTCGTCCTCGGCCCCGGCTCGGCAGCTGCCGAGGGAATCAACCTCTCCTGGGGCGATTGCGGCACACACGGGAGCGAGATCCGCACGTTCGCCTGTGCCACGAACTCCGGCGTCGACGAAGCCTTCGCTTCGTTCGTTCCGCCCGCGGGATTCGAGCTGCTGCTGGCGATCGAGTCCGAGATCCTGATCGAGAGCGCGATGGACCTGCCGGACTGGTGGAAGCACGGAAGCCAGCTCTGCAGAGGAAGCGCCGGCCTCACTTCCAGCTTCGACTTCACCTCGGGACCCTCGAGCTGTGGGGATCCCTGGGTTGGACAGGCGGTGGGCGGCAATGGCTACGAGGTCGGATACGGCGGCCCCAACCGCGCGCGCCTGAGGACCGTGGCAGCCCTCCCGGCCGGAAACGAGCAGCCCGTGGTTCCGGGCGTCGAGTACTACGCGCTCCGCGTTCGCGTCTCCCATTCGCGCTCGACCGGATCCGGCAGCTGCGCGGGATGTAACGTGCCGGTGCGTCTCACTTTGAATTCGATCCGGCTCGACCCCCCGGGCGGTCAGGGCCCGGTGCTCACGACCCCGATCTCCGGCAACGTGATTCACTGGCAGAACACGTTCGGTCCGCTTCCTGTGCTCCATTCGGTATCGCCCGCCGCAGGTCCGGTGGGAACTCCGGTCACGATCACCGGCATCCGGCTCGGCACGGCGACCTCGGTGAAGTTCCATACGGTCGAGGCCGCGTTCACCGTCGTCTCCGACACCGAGATCAGCACCTCGGTGCCGGCCGGGGGACGCACGGGGCTGATCCACGTCCAGAGCCCGGACGGCATCGGCAGCAGCGGCGCTCCCTTCGTGGTTGCGCCCGAGATCGCCTCGTTCGCGCCGACCCGCGGTCCGGTCGGAACCACGGTGATCCTCGACGGCATCAATTTCACCGCCACCACCGCCGTCGAGTTCAACGGCGTCTCCGCCGTGTTCTCGGTGGACAGTGACACCCGGCTGCTGGCCGTCGTGCCACCGGGTTCCACCGACGGCCCGATCGCGGTCTTCAACGCCGGCGGCTCCGACGTGACCGACGACATCTTCGAGGTCGGCCCGGTGCCGATTCCCGGCGACGGCGCGATCAACCTGTCGTGGGACGACTGCGGCACCGCGGGCACCGAGTTCAAGACCTTCGCGTGCGCCACCAACTCCGGCTCCTCATTCCCGATGATCGCGTCGTTCGGGGCTCCGGAGAACATCGTCGAATTCAACGGCATGCAGGCCACGCTCGAGATCACCACCGCGGCGCCGGCGCTGCCCGACTGGTGGAAGCACGGCAGCGGACAGTGCCGGGGCGCCGGCGGGCTCGGGACGACCTTCGACTTCACCTCCGGTCCGTTCTCGTGCCTGGATCCGTGGAACGGCCAGGCCGTGGGCGGCCACGTGTACGAGGTGGGCTTCGGTGGTCCCGAGCGCGCCCGTCTTCGCATCGTGGCCGCCGTGCCGCCGGACTTCGGCGGACCGCTCACTGCGGGAAGCCAGTACTACGCGTTCCGGGTGAACCTGCTGCGCTCGAAGACGACCGGCACGGGAAGCTGCGCCGGATGCGCCGTTCCCGCGTGCATCACGCTCCAGCAGATCCAGCTCATGCAGGATGCGGGGCAGGGTTACGATCCGGTCATCACGTTCCCCGGCGATCGCAACTATGTCCGCTGGCAGTCGGATGTGGGGATCCCGGCGTGCCCGGCTTCGAATCCGCCGCCGCCCCTCGACGTCGCGCTGACCGCTGCACCACGGCTCTCGATCGATCGTGTGATCGCGGCGGGGTCCGGTCGCGAGATCTCGCTGGCGATGACGCTGCTGAGCGACGAGGAGACCCGGGTCGAGGTGTTCGACGCCCGCGGTCGTCGCCTGGCATCACAGGCCTTCGGCGGACTGAGCGCGGGCAAGCAGCAGGTGACGCTCCGTCGCTCCGCCCCGCTGGCTTCGGGGATCTACTTCGCCCGCGTGATCCAGGGCAGCCGGACCGCGGCGCGCACCTTCTCGGTCACGAACTAGCCCGCCAGCAGCGCCGCCACCGCCTCCAGCACCTCGGCGGGGCGCTCGAGGTAGGCGAAGTGCCCGCAGCCGTTCAGCACGACCAGCTTCGCCCCGGGCACCGCTTCGGCGACGTTCCTCGCGCACTCGAGTGGAATCAATTCGCTGTCGCCGTGGATCACGAGGACCGGCATCTTCAGCTCCCGGAGCCGGGGAATCAGGTCGTACTCCGGACGGCGCCAGGTCTGTTCGTGCAATCGCCCTTCGATCGCCCGCGCCTTCAGGACATCCGCTGGTGTGAAGTGGGTGCGCAGGCTGCCGACCAGAGTATCGAGGTCCCCCGGCGGGTACAGCGACTTGCCGAAGTGGACCCGGTAGTACTCGGTCTCGGCGGCAATGTCCCCCGCTTCGAACGCGGGGGTTTCGGCGATGGCCCGCAGGAGCTTCAAGTTGTCGCCCTCGCGCGTCGCGCGCCACTCACGGAAGCTGATGAGGCCACGGTGCGAGGCCGGCGCGATGTTCACGAGGATGAGATGAGAGACATGCTCCGGATGGCGGGTCGCGTACTCCATTGCCAGCACACTCCCCCACGAATGGCCGAGCAACGCGATGGTGCTGCGGCCGAGATGGCGGCGGATCTGGTCGAGGTCGTCGACCTCCGATTCGATGCCGACGTCTTCCGGCTCGACGCCGAGCGACGAGCGACCGCGGCCGCGCTGGTCGTAGTAGACGAGGTGCGACACGGCCGCGAGGCGGTCCATCGCGGGCAGCAGGTAGTGGTGGTCGAAATCCGGGCCACCGTGCAGGACGACGAGCGGGGTTCCCTCGCCGACTTCCCGGACGAAGAGCCGCGCGCCCGGAACCGGCAGGTAGTGTTCGCGCTCAGCGTGCAGGGCGGCTCCGCAGGAAGGCCAGCGTTCGATCCCAGGCTGCGGTCGCGGCCGCTGCGTTGTAGGCATCGGGACGATCCGACTCGAAGAACCAGTGCCCCGCCTGATACCGGTGGAACGTCACCGGGCGGTCGGCCTTCCGGAGCGCCGCCTCGAGCGCCTCGACGTCGGAGTCCGGCTCGTACTCGTCCTTCTCCGCGAAGTGGCCGAGATAGGCGGCCTTCGATGCGGTGAAGTCGGCGCCCGGACGGGTGCCGTAGAAGAGAACCACCGCACCGACGTGCCCGGGGTCCGTGATCGAATGCTCGAGCGCGTAGAACGCTCCGAACGAGAATCCGATCACCGCCAGATCGTCGTCCCCGGCGCGCGCGCGGAGGAACGCTGCGGCCTCGGACACCTTCGCCAGCGCCTCACGCCGTTCGATGGTGCCGACCAGCGACTCGGCTTCGGCGATCGTGCGCGCGATCCGGCCCTGGAAGAGATCGGGCGCGAAGGCGACATGGCCCTGGGCCGCGAGGCGCGTGCACACTTTCTTCATGGTCTCGTTGAGTCCCCACCAGGGATGGAGCACGAGCACCGGCCGGCCTGTGCCCGAAGGAGGAACGGCGAGGAAGCCGTCGGGTTTTGTTTGCGCCATGGAAGCCTCGTCGAGGAACCGCGTGATCAGCCACGCGGTCAGTTCGGGATAGCGCGACTCCTCCGGGGCCATCACGGCCTCCCCCAGGTAGTCGCCGTGGCCGGCGGGGAGAATCAGCAGACGCGCGTTCGGAATCAGCCGCGCCAGCTCGGCGCCGTGCTCAGGCTTTACGACGTCGCGGTCCCCGAGGACGATCAAGGTCGGCGCCCGCACCGATCGCACGCGCTCGTCGGGCACGTCCTCGAAACGCTTCATCCGCGCGGCGTCCTTGTCGTGCATGGTCCGGAGCTGCTGCGGGTCCGGATTCACGCGGAGGAACGCGTCCTTAAGCGGCTGCGGCATGTTCGAGAAGTCCGCATTCTTCATGAACTCCCAGAACTGGGGATGCGCGCCGTCCTTCCGGGTCATCGAGGAGGCGAACACCAGATGGCGCACGCGCTCCGGGTGCCGGATTGCGAACTCGAGCGCCACGCTCGCCCCGTTGCTGAACCCGAAGAAGTCTGCCTGCTCGATCTTCAGGTGCCGCAGCAGCGCCGCGACGTCCTCCCCAGAGGTGTCGAACGCAACCGGCGCGTTGCGATCGGTGGTGCGGCCGTGGCCCTGCTCTTCCACCGCGAGTACCCGGCGGCTTTCAGCGAGAAACGGAAGGAGCCGACCCCAGGTGACGTCGATGGTCGATCCCCCACCGTGGAGCAGCACGAGCGGGACGCCGTCCGGGCGCCCATGCATCTCGTAGTACATGCGGATGCCGTTGACCGGCGCGTGGCCGCTCTCGAGCGGCCTGGATTCGGTGTAGGTAGGAGCCGGCTGGGTCATGGGGTCGCGGAATACGCTACCGGCGCGGCAGGGGCGGGCTCAAGTTGTGACGCCGGCCGCGGCCGTGGTGGGATAGTGCGCATCGCCCGGGCGGCACCACGGACTCGACGGAGGAATCGGTGAGCAGACCAGCGTGGTTGGGGATCGCCGTCGGACTCGTGGTGGCGACGGTGGGCTTCGCGAGCGCCGCGACCCTTCCGGCACACGGGCCGCTCCGCATCCTCATCGTGAGCGACGAGGTGAACCCGCACGGGCTCCCCCCAATCAACTCACGCAGCCGGGCGACATCTCCGCGGCGCTCACCGCGCCGGGAACCGGCCTCATCCTCGACGCGTCGCCCGATGCGGTGCGGGAGATCGCGACCGACGACCTGCCGAACGCCACCACCGCGCTCGCAGTCCCGTTCGCCGATCCTTCCGCCTACGACGTCCTCATCTACTTCGCCCATCGCATCCCGAACGGCGCGAACGGCACCCTGCAGCAGGCCGACTTCACCTCCGCGGTGAGCGCGTTCCTGGTCGCGGGCGGCGGAGTGATCTCGTTCCATCACGGCTCCTATTCGTCGACTGGCAAGGCAGCGATCCTCGACCTGATCGGCGGCACCGCGGCGGGCGCCGTCCCGTGGAACACCGTGGACGGGCAAAACGTGATCAACGTGGCGCCGGGACACTTCATCACTGACCTTCCCCCCGGAAGCTGATGCAGCTTGAGTAGCCAGTCCTCTGCTAGCCTTTGCGCAGGAGGACCCATGGCTGGGAACGGCAAGCGGTACACCGAAGAGCAGATCATCGCGATCCT